>Ga0126369_10000040_pt1 | contig 71843 bp, 118 predicted proteins | sample PanSoiMetaPlot_1_FD_109646 | JGI IMG/M metagenome (GOLD analysis project Ga0126369, IMG submission 109646) | Tropical forest soil microbial communities from Panama - MetaG Plot_1 | ecosystem: Environmental > Terrestrial > Soil > Tropical forest > Bulk soil | place: Panama | collected 2016-02-17
CCGCGCCCGCCGGCTGCGGCTGTTTCCGCGTGATGACCGAGAAAGAAGGCGACAAACGCTACTCCTGGGACCGCCACGACTTCGCCCAGATTCAGGAAGCCAAGGCGTTCTTCGACAAGTGCGTGGCCGAGGGCCTGGTCCCTCACCGCGTCGGCGTGGATGGCCGTGCCAGCGCCGAGATCATGACCGAGTTTGACCCCCTGGCGGAAGAAATCATTTTTGTGCCGGTCGCGCTCGTGACCGGCGGCTGACAAGGAGGTTATATGATCTTCGCCAATACGGCGAGCGGCACCCAGGCTGCTGTATATTTGCAGGCCGTCAACGGCTCCAACACCATCTCCATGCCTGGCACAGTCCGCGCCACCAACATCGAATACGCTCCTTCCGGGGATGCTACCGTGCAAGTTGAATATGACCTGTGGCCACAAACCTGGGGCACTGCCGACGAGGCCACAGGCTGGGTGGTCCGGCACGCTCGCGGCACCGGCGATTCGTGGGTGCAGGTCCGATGGGATCGCGTCACCAACGATACCAACTGCCTCCATTGCGCCGACACGCATGAGTGGGGCTGGGTAGGAACCAATACCACGAGCGCTACCGCCCGTTACACGGCCAGAGTTCTTTATCGCGTAGGAGCGGGCCAGGGTTGGTACGAGGCGTGCCCCGGCGGCTTTGTCTACGCCACCAAAACCCCGGAGGAACGGCTCAAGGAAATCCTCCAGGCTCGCCAGGCCCCGGCAATCATCGGCTCACGCAAATCCATCCAGGTCACCGCCGACGAGCGGGAACGGCGGGCGCGGGATACGCTCCGTCGCGTCCTGGGTGAAAGCAAGTTCCGCACCTTCATCAAGCAGGGATTCGTGTCGGTGAAGGCGAAAAGTGGCAAGGTCTACCAGATATTCCCCGGTAATGGCATCACCTGCGTCTACGACCAGGGGCAGATGGTGGAGCGGCTGTGCGTCGTCCTCACCGGGAATTTCCCTCCCACCGACTCGTTGATTATGCGGTACATCCTCATTTTGAACAATGAGGAAATGTTCCGCTCCAAGGCCGTCAAGCACGGTGTCGGCCAGTATACCAACGACGCGGTGCAGGCCGTTGACGACCGCCCGCTCCCCGAAATCTTCGCGGAGTTGAAGGGACGGGGTGCCATCGCCATTGGCCGCACCGCCTCCAAACCGGCGGTCGAGAAGGTGGCGTAACCATGTTTTCGGCGGGCCGGGGGTTAACGCCTCCGGCCCGTCCTGTTCTCAGGTGTGAAATGCGAGTAATGGATGCCTTGCGTCTCCATCACAAGGAAGGAACCCACGGCCTGCTGGTGCTGGAGTTCCCGCCCTGTTGCCGGCATATAAAGACCGGCAACAATTGGTACTACCTGTCCTTGCCCTATCAATATTTCTTCCTCACCTACCGCCGCGCCGGGCCTGCGTTTCTGTTCTTTCCCCTTTGGCTCAGTTCCTTTCGCCTGGCCTGGCGGCGCAAGCCCTTGGAAGATATAAACAGCCTGATGGCCCCTTGCGGCCTGCCGATGGGCCAGAACTTTTCGGAATTCTGCCACGGCGACTTCAAAAATATCCCGTGCCTGACCATTTCGCGTTGGGCAACCTCCATGCTGCACTGGTTCTGGTGTAGCAGTTTTTATTCTGGCGCAGCGCCCTGGGGCATGTGCATGGAGCAGTGGCACACCTGGAGCCGCGAAGACCCGGCCTTCGTTCTGCGTATGGGCTGGACGGAAAGCACGCCCCTGCTCAAGTTGCTGACCGATTTGGGATTTAAGAAACTGTCCGAACGCACCAAACTTCAACCTTTCAGGGGACCGAAACATGATTAAATTTGTCGGCACCAACCCCACCACCGGCGACAAGATCATCGGCATCGGTATCACCGCCGGCAACGTGGAGCGGCTGAAGGAGGGGAAGCCGATCCTGTTCAAACTGTCGGACCTGGGCCTGGACTGGCCCGGAGAGGTCACCATCTTCTACGGCGAGACTGAGGAAAAGATCAGCGAGATGCTGGCCGAAGCCGGCCTGATCCCGCCGATCCGCGTGGGAGAGGGCAAGATTACCCTGGACATCCACAAGCAGTGGCCTGGCCGGAAGCCGCGTCCGGGCGGCAAGCCCCGCGAGTAAGTTTGCTTTACAACCCCTTCTTTTCCCCGGTAGAATACCTACCGAGACATTCCGCTCTTTGACAACACGGCGGGTGGTACTTATCCCGCGATGAGCGGGACGGCGTGGAAGCTGGATCAGATGCCGGTCCACCGTTGTGGTATATCCCGCGATGAGCGGGACAGCGTGGAAGCAAGGTCTACCTTCCCAACAAGGTCGGCCTGACGGTATCCCGCGTGAGCGGGACGGCGTGGAAGTCAGGTGCCGGGGGTATATCGGCAGTGCATATCCCGCGAAAGCGGGACGGCGTGGAAGCACGACGGGCGCGGCAGTCATCCAGACAGGCCGTGGAGCATATCCCGCGATGTGCGGGACGGCGTGGAAGAACCACGCGAAGATCATGGCCGGTTTTGTTTTCCGGCAGGCATATCCCGCGATGAGCGGGACGGCGTGGAAGTAAGCCCCGATGGGCCATCGGCTAGGCCAGAGTTCATATATCCCGCATAAGCGGGACGGCGTGAAATAAACGCCCCCATAGCATAATGGAAATGCGACGGCCTCTAAAGCCGATCTACGGGGGTTCGATTCCCCCTGGGGGCGCTATAAATCTGCTTTACAACCCGCAAGCAGGAACACTACAATAGGAAGGTGCAAAGAAGAGGAGGAACAGTCATGAACGCGAAGCACAAGTTACTGGTAGCATCCGCCCGAATGGCGGGTTCCGCTTTTGGTTGCACGGTGGTTTTCGTTCTGGACCACGACGATAACGGGGCCTACGGCGTTGCCGTCAACCGCAAGGCCGAGGAAGTCCCCTGCACTTGCGGCCAATGCCCCAAGAATCCGTTCCCGATGTACCTGGGCGGTCCTTGCGACATCAACCACCGCATCATCATGCTCCACGGCATCCCCCGTGTCGGGAAGAACAAGCTCCAAGTGATGCCCGGCCTGTGGCACGGTACGCCGAAGACCCTCAACAAGATCGTCAGCACCATCCCGATGGACGACCACCGCTTCAAGGTGCTGACGGGTTACGCGGGTTGGGCACCCGGCCAGTTGGAGAACGAAGTTGCCCTGGGCTGCTGGCACGTCATGGACGCCACCCCCGATTTGATCCTCGACGGCGATCCCGCAGAACTCTGGGAGACGCTGTGCCCGAACACTACCGTTATACCCAAATTCAGCGCCAACTAGAGATATAAGACGCGACCACCCAGCCCCAAGGAGCCAACAACATGGTTGCGCATACCCGCATTGCCGAAAAGTTCGCCGCCAGAAAGATCAACCGCCGCACCGGCGACTGTAGCTGGTGTGGCAGCCGGATATTTTCCACCGGCAACACGCTGTATTCCTACGGCACCCACTTCCCGCTCGCCAAGTATTTGGGTGACCAGGCCGGGGAACACGTCTTTCTCAAGAATGGCGACCGTTACAGCAGCAGCACGAGCGGCCACCAGTCCATCACGCAGTCTGCTTGCCCTGGCCCTACCGTCTCCCGCAGCGCCCTGTCGGCTGCCGGCATCAACTTCGAGCAAGTCGTCCTAAATCCGGTGGACGGCGAGCCGCATGTCGTCAGCTATCGCAAGGACTTTCGGGAATATATCTACCGGGACGAGGACGGGCACTACTGGAAGGAGATGGACTACACCACGGCCAAGGCCCGGCGTCCTACCTTCTCCGAGCCATTCAAGCCGCCCCGCCAGGGCATGTTCGTGCCCCATTCGTGCAAGGACGAGGACCAGCACTACAAATCAGGGGTCTGGCACATCCTCGGTGCGGCGCTGATCCGTCGCGGCAACGAAGACTTCCTCTGTTCTCTGGACGAGGGCCAGTATTTCGTGGCCCAGCTACCTGTGCGGGTCAACACCATCGACCAGGCGCTCAAGGCGCTCAAGCCGGCGGAAGCGCGGCGAGCGGAGCGGGCTGGGAAGCAGGTGTTGCGCCAGGGGGAATGGTTTTTCCTCCCGACAGGGCTGGATCACAAGGGCTTTGCCGAGCGAGTGGGCCTGCGCAAGACGCAGTTGTTGGAGTTGGCCAAGATCGCGCCCCTCCCGCAACGACCGCGCCCTGACCAACGTGCAGACCCACGCAGCCGCAACATGCACTGCTGCCGCCAGTATTTCGTGGCTGGCGAGGGCATTTACGCGACCGGCCATGTCTATCACCGCAATGGCTGGAACAACCGCGTTACCAACGAGCATCGGACCTTGAAGCTGGGCGACCAGTGGTATAAGGTAGTTCTCAACACCGAAGTGGCCTCTTGGACGGTCGGGGGCCGCTTCGATTAACCCCGGAGGAGCCTGATGGCAAAGAAGACCAAGAACCCGAAAGTGACAGAGAAGGTCGTGCAAACCCTCGAATGCCTACAAGACCGGCACGACGGGTTGGACACGAGGGAAACCATCCAGTTCTACCGCGCCCTTCGCAAGCATCTGAAGGAATACATCCAGATGCTCAAGGGCAAGGGCCGGAAGGACAGGAAGGACAGGAAGGACAAAAGGAAGTCCAAGAAAGGTGAAGCCCATGACAAGGGCGCACCGGAGTCGCCCCCTTCTGAACAGGGATAATGATGAGCGACGGACATTGCCAGTCACGTCCAGGTCCGAAGGGCTGCGGCTCTCCGGGCCTGGACGGTCTTTTATAGGACGGCATGAAATGCACCACATCAAGGTGGAAGTGGTCAAGATTGGGGGGAAGGTGCCCGACCTTCAATGGCGTTGGCGTGGGGCAATTTACAAAATCCTCTGGGGTCTGTGGCTCGGAATTTGCATCGCCTGGTGTGGTCCGACACCGACCGGCTTCCTTCTCGCCGGTTTCTTCGGTGTCATGCTGGGATGCTTTGCCTACGGGCAGGACTTGTGGAAGCGGCGAGCCAATTGGGCGGCGAAGAACCACATGGAACTGATCCATGTCTGCAACGAGCGTGCCAAGGCCGACCTGGACGCCCATGTACGGCAGATGATGGATCACTTCTTTGAGGGGTCGCCTATCCAAAACTACACGATCCGGTTGGATGAGAACGGTCTTGTCATCAAAGTGGGGGACGATGACTGCATGGTGCCGGTGGACATGGCGATGCTGGGTGACGACCCGATTGCCGCACTGGAGCGGGCACGCATCGAATGGATGTCGGCCAAGGCTAATCTCACCGACCTGGGCAACCGGGGAGATTGAAATGGTCCTGGTGTTATCGACGGCGGGCGAAGTCCAGTCCGTTGTCGAAGTCGCGGTCGCCCCGATGGCGGATCATGGCTTTTCGGAGCATGATATTTTTGGCATGAGACTCGCCCTAGAAGAAGCAATCGTCAATTCGCTCAAGCACGGAAATAAAAACGCCCCGGACAAGAAGGTTGTGGTCCGCACCGAATACAACTGTCAGGAGGTCATGGTCGAAGTGCGGGATGAGGGCGAAGGTTTCGACCCCGCCAGTGTCCCCGACCCCAGAGCCGAGGAGAACCTGGGGAAAGATTCAGGCCGTGGACTCCTGCTGATGCGGTTTTACACGACCTGGATGCAATACAACCGCGTCGGGAATGCAGTTACCCTGTGCAAACGGAAGTCACCATGAGCGACCAAAACCTGTTGCGGGAAGCCGCCAACCTGCTGGTGAACGCGGACGAGGCCATCAACGCCTGCCCCGACTGTTTCCCGGACGCCTACTGCCTCAAACACGCGGAGGAGTGGGGCCAGGCCATGCACAAACTCCGCGTAGCCCTGGGGAGGACGGGGCCAGATGAAGCCAAAGATTGTCAGTGAGCAAGTCGCCCGTCGTATGATCGTGTCCGGTGAAGCGGGCTACTGGTCGCCCTTCGCCAACCCGCCCATCGAACACGATGAAACGACCATCGTGCTGGTTCAAGGGAAGTTCTACTTGGTGCCCGCCGAGTATTTCCATGTCCAGGCGCTAGGGCCGTGCGGCGTTGGACATGACGGCAGGATGAAGGGACTGCACAACATCACCATCAACGAAAGTCAATTACCCGACTTAGTGGCTTTGATCCAACAGGAGATCGCGCGTTATGGAAAATAAGAACATCGACCTGGCCAACTGGATTGGCGTGGTGAAGCTCCAGAAGGTCAACTGGATGCAGGCCAACCCCAAGCAGCCCGACATGAACCCGATGGTCATTGTGGAGCGGGAAGGCATCATCCGCGCCGTCCTTATCGCCCGCCGGCTCGACAAGTACGAGGGCCTGAACGTCGCCCTGGCTGCCCGCCGTGGCTTCGCCGCCGACGCCCTGACCCTGATCTGCGATGCCCACGTCGCCACGGCCAAATCCGGCGACGACAAGTTCATGGAGAAATACAAGGAACCCGGTTCGATGCAACGGGCCTGTGACGAGCAGGGTGCCTGCAAAACCCGCGAGATCACCGACTGCATGATCTGCACCCGCGTCCGCGCCTCGGACGGCAAGACGCAGCATGTGACCTTGCCGTACTTCTACGACGAGAAATACGGGGGCGAGTTCCACTGGCTGGACGATGAAATCTGCAACATGGATGAAAGCGATAGCGAAGTCCGGCTGACGGGCCTGATCCCCGAAAGCCTCAAGAAGATCATCCGCGAGCCGACGCTGCTGGACATCCCCGAACTGCAACGGGCTGCCAAAATCCTGGGCATTCCCCTGGATGATAAGGAGCGCCAGTTATATCATGGTGGTCGGGCCATCTGCCGCGTGCTGGCAGAACACGGTCACCTGTGCATGATGCTGGAGGAACGCCCGGACATGGAGGACGTATGCCATACCGAGTCGGATTCAACGAAACAGACGGGGACCGCCACTTCAAGTGGGTCGAGGACGCACGCGGGCCGCAGTACGGGCAGCACTCCGTCCGGTTCTCGTGGCCGGTCCACGAAGAAGCAAAAGTCAAAACGGCGCAAGAAGCGGTAGACTGGATATACGCCAAACTCATGGCCCAGACGGACGCGGTGTACGTCACCGACGCCCGTGGCCTCAAGGCCGAAGAAGCGGGCATCCCCTTGCCGAAAGGGGATGCCCTCGCGTTGTTGAACAACGAGGCGTATGTGTTTCTCAATGTGGAAATTGGCGGCAAGGGCCACCTGCAATATAGCGCCCATGCTGAATACGAGCCGCCGGCCTGGCGGACCAGTATCGGCTGGGCGGCGCAAACCTGGCCTGTCTTTCTCGGTTTCATCCCGGCCCTGCTGCTGGCCGTTATCATTTCGCTGCTGGGTGGCAAGTTTGGTGACGGGTCGGGCAACGAGTCGGGCCTGGCTCATTTCTTTGGGCTTGCCTGGGTGATCGGCCTGGTCCTGATGGCCCTGATCGTGGCCTCCTGTGGGCTGGGGTTATTCTTTTTCTTGCGGGGCTGACGTGCTTATCTACTTCATTCAGGGCAAGCGCATCGAGTTCGATGACTCAAAACGCTACCTTGATTTTCAAGTTAAGACCGACACCCAGGAGAGATTCCTCACCCAAGTGGATTGGCCGCTCTTGCTGGGGAAGATGGAGAGACGCGAGTGGACCCTGGCAGACGATGAGTTCATTGACTTCCTCCGCTTCTTGGAACGCTGGGTATTCGACGCCCCTCGCAAACGGGCGCACCGACAGGCGATCCTCGAAGGCAGTATGGGTTTCCTCACCCGCGAATATTTCTTCGAGGACCACCTGGAGGGCGAACAGATCATCAACGAATTGGAAAACACCGGCCTGTTCGCCCGTTATTTGCTCGTCACCTTGGGCCTGGGTGCCGAGAATTATTGGGACACCCACAGGCCCCTGCCCTTTTAAGGGGAACGCCAATGGCTGAATTAACGCCTCAACTGCGCCAGGAAGTCGCGGACTTCGTGCGCGATACCATCGAGGTCTACAAGACCAAAGCGCGTACCCCACAGACCCTCCAGAAGATGGAACAAATCCACATCACGCAGGAGGGTCACCCGAATGTGGTGGTTGACGGCTACTTCGACATGGTGGAAGGGGAGGACTTGAAGACCGGGGTGTTCACATACGACGACACTATGATCCTGCTTTACCAGGAGTTGGAATCGCTGGGTGCCGGGCTGGAACTTATTGGTGGTCCTGGCAAATATCGGGTTTAGGTGGTTGGCGTTGCGAGAGTCTTGTGGAGCCTGCCCCGCAATACAGCCTTCTTTTCTTCCATTTCCCCGCCGGCACGTCCTTTCAATTCCTTCTCTGCCAGTCGCCAGCTTGCATATGCCTGCGAGACTGGCTCCTGGGCGGCGAGCAGTTCTTTTTCCAGGTCCGCCACTCGTTGATCGACCCTCGGCAGCTTTCGGTTGATCTGCCGTATTTCCTGATTAAGCTCACGGGCCTGGCGGCTGTCTTCTGGCAGCGATTTCACTTTTTCTTGGCGACCACTGAGCATTCTGTTAAGCCGGCCCTGGAGCGTCTTGGCATCGCTCAGCCGACCCTTGGCCCGTTCGATGGACCTTCCTTGCCGCCTCACCTGGGCCTCGTATTCAAGCCTCAAGCGGTTGACCTCTCGCATTTGATCCACATACGGGTCGGCATATCCGGTGCCTTCCTCGCCTTCCTCCCCCGGCCCGCTCATGAGCCGCGCTATCTTGTGCCCCGGCTGCTTGGGATCGAAAGGTTTGCTGGGGTCAAATATATCTTTATCGTAGCCCATCTCCTCGTCGCTGGAGATATAAGTGCCTGCCAACCGCGCTTGGCGGGTGGCTTGAGATCGCAGGGTGCGCACGATTTCGCTCATGTGGCGGGTATACAGAGATTTCAAAGTGCCCGTGTACATTTCCACCAGCGAGGTTGCCTCTCTGCTGGGGAGGCGATATTTCTTTGTAAGCACATACCACAGTGCCTTTTTGGAGTTTTCCACAAGCTGTTCCATTATCTGCTTGTTGTGGGCCTTGGCGGCTTGCTGGGCTGGTCGGATCAGGGCACCGGACATGAGGATTAAATCCAGTTCGGTCGCGTCCCGGATGCGGTCGGACAAAGCCTGGAGGGCGGGCATACCGAGCGGATCGGCCCGCAAGGCGGCGTTGATAACGTGATATTTATTGCCTAGCTGGCTCTCCACGGCCTTGAGGATTTCATCCGGGGTCATGGCGGAAACAAGATGAACACGGCTCACCGCCCCGGATGTTTTATGCGGCTCCACCACATTGGCCGTGAGGCCGTGATACTGCACTTCGGGGTGGGCACCAAAAATGGGCCGCAACTGTTTGTCCTTCGGGGAGAAGGCCAATCCTTGGTACGCCGAATAACGGTTGGTCGGGTCGGGGTCGTTGGCGTACCTTTGGCCGACGAAATTGACCCATATGTTCCACATGACGCCAGGATCAATGCCCAATTCATCCTTCATGTGAGCGAGGACTTCCAGGTAGGCGTCCGCCACTTTCTCGGTTGCACCTTCCCTGCTTTTGTCTTTTATTCCCCAATAGCCGCCCTTTTCGGCACCCTTAATCATGCGCCCAAGCTCGGCCCATTTATTGCGCAGTTGCGGATCAAGGTTTCGATTTTTGGCCATCATGTTGGCCATTGCGGAATAGATGGTAATATTGTGGGTATCCATACAACCCAACTGGCCGAAGATCATCTGGACCACGAAACCGGCCTTGACTGTCCCGATGCCGGTAATGGGCACCAGTTCCTTTAGTATTTGGCCGAACTCGCCTCGGTCAGCCAGTTCCATGAACCGCTTGTATAACGTTTCCCGGTTATTCCAGACGTGCGAGATGAGTTCTGATTTATTGCCTTCACCCAGGTCGATGACGCCCGCCAGCAAGCCCCCTTTGAAATCGGGGGCCATTTTGGACGCGATCCGTTGACCGCCCACCCCGGCCACGAAATTGCCGACCTCATCGACGGAAACCCGGTTACGCTTGCGCAGGAAGTCCATGAGGACCGGGAACCATTCGTTAAAGCGACTGAACTTGGTGTTGGCGGTCAGGGGTGCGAACAGAAGCACCTGGGCGAAATTTTCGGCATTTCGTTGGGCGAATTCCTGAATATATGGCGAGTGTTGGGCGAAGCCCTGGTAACCCCGGATGCAGACGTGCCCGCCCTTGCCTTCTTTTTCAAATACCGGGCGTGAGGAGATGGGCCGACCCTGGGCGTCCAGTATCGCCTCGGCCAAGATACGCTCGGCCACCCTGGCATCGAACCACAACTGAAATTCGTACCGCCGCAACATCGCAGTATTTATGACCGAAAGGAAGTTTTTGCTCAACTATATAGTCGGCGGGCGGGGTGAGAGAAATCCGAAAAAATCGACTTGACAATCCTCCCCACCGCCCGTAAAGTGTGAGAGTTGGCAAACCGCACCCGAAAGGAGAGAGCAATGCACTAGGTTGACGAAGATCGGACCCCCTTCTGCTACCTGTTTGTCCGCACGGACTTGAGCATCCCGCAACAGGTAGTCCAGGCCAGCCATGCAGCTTACGAGGCTGGTCGTTTTCACGATTCCACTCTGGACCACCCCCATTTCGTTGTCTGCGGCGTCAAAAGCGAGGCCGATCTGCACAAGATCGTGTCCAGGCTCGACTGCGCCGCCATTCCCTACCGCATCTTCCGCGAGGCAGACCGCCAGGACGAGGCCACCGCGCTCATGACGGCCCCCGTCTTCGGGGATCAGCGTCGGCTGTTCCGCCGCTATCGCTGCCTGGGGAGCAACGGGTTCGCGCCTCTGGAGGTTGAAACCTGATGTCCCGCCCCTGTGGTCTAACTGGAGATGACATCGCTTGGACTAACTTCTGGCGGCTTTGCGTTGCCTGGCGGAAGTACAACGTGGGGCAACGGCTTGTCGTGAGAGGCCCTGGCAAGTAGGCCCATGAAGCGAAAGATGCGATAGTGGTGGTTCGAGTCCATCCGGGGGCACTGGTCTTTAACAAGCGTGCAAGTCACGCAGAAAAGGAGAAGAACATGAACGCGACTGAAACCCAGGTCCACCGCAGCAAGTGGGGTTACCATCCCTGCGGCAAGGAGATCGCCAAGAAGCTCCGCACCATCAACCGGGTCTATAACGCGGCCCTGCACCTGGAAGCGGCCCACGAACGCTGGGCAGGCAAGCTCCCAGAGAACCGGGTGCAGTACCGTGCGGTACGCGATGCCGCCGGTCAGAAGGTGGGGCGTGAGAAGGTGCTGGACGGCAAGGGCCAGCCGGTGCCCTTGCCGGAGCCGGTGCGGTGCCCGATCTTCGAGTTCACCTACCACTGGCCCGGCGATGGCAAGCGGCCATATCGCATCAGCCGAGTGGGGGAAGCCATCCTCCAGGCCGCACGGCAGGCCCGGACTCCGGTGGCCAACGCGGAGGACGTGAAGCGGCTGGCCTTCGGCTACGGCGACGGGTCGGAGGAGGCGGTCTGCCGGCTGTACGGGCAGTGTGCGGCCTGGGAAGCTTCACGGTAACATCTTGACACCAGGGACGGAGGCGGTAGAATCTTCCCTGGTGTCCAATCTCAATCTCTCCAGCAAGGAGTCGCACATGGCAGAACAGCAGACGCCCGGCACGTTCATTTGGAACGAGTTCACCACGCGGGACGCGGAAGCAGCCAAGCAGTTCTACGGGCGGTTGTTCGGTTGGAAGTTTCAGCCGGCCCCCGGCCAGGAGGCCACCGGCCCGGTCTACGACATCATTCTGGCCAACGACAAGCCCATTGGTGGCGTCATGAAGATGGGGCTGGAGCATCCCAAGGACGCCCCGCCGCATTGGAGGCCCTACGTCGCGGTCGAGAACGTGGACAAAACCTGTGCCCAGGCTGAGGAGAACGGCGGCAAAATCTGCGTTCCGCCGACTGACATCCCCGGCACCGGGCGGTTCGCCGTCATCAGCGACCCGACCGGCGGCGTGTTTTCGATCCTGGGGCCGAGTCCTGGCAAGGCCGAACCCGGCCAGTGACGCCAGGATATATTGACTCCAACCCCTTGCCTGACGATAATTAGGCAAGGGGTTTTTTATTTTCATGGACGAACTACTGCCAGTGGTGAAAGCGGAGGTAGGTTTTTCCGTTACCGAGGAGATCAACGTCGGGGAGACGGACGCCGATTATATTTTTCCGGCGCTTCGGCGTTTGCAGGAAGTCAATCCATGCGTGGCCAACTTCATCGCCACCTTCGCCGCCGCCAGCGAGGACACCGAGGGGGTGTTGATCTGCGGGCTGGTGGTGTATCGGCTGCTGGAGAGCCAGGCCGAGGCCGACCGCATGGCGCTGGAATTCAAATTCGATCCGAGCGAATAGATAAAGAGGAGGGCAGGTTTACAGACTTCGATTTTTTGAGTAAAATAGACATGCCGAGATATAGAGTGGTGGTTACCGCCTCCTGGGAGGTCGAAAGCGACCTGGACGGGGAGCAGATTCTCAAGCAAGCCGTGGAGCAGGTTTGTTTTCGTGGCGAGGAAAAACGAAACTTTCGCCTGCTAAAGCGGCTGGATCGCCTCAAGGATAAACCCAAAAAAATTCGTGTTGGCGAATTCCGCCCCGAAGAAGTCATCCCCTACATCACCAAGGAGGACGAAAAGCGGACATACATCATCGACGGCAAGTCCTACGCTGTTCGGATGAACTCGCACCGCTACTTTATCTTTCGGGAAAGTTTGACCTGCGCCGCCTGCGGCCTGGTCGGCAGCAAGATGCTCCTTGAGCAACACCCCGCCGACAAATCACCGCATTTCAACCTCTACGCCGAGGAGAACGGCAAGCTGGTTCTTATGACCAAGGACCACATCCAGGCCAAAGCCTACGGTGGCGAGGACCGGCACTCGAACTACCAAACGATGTGTGTGATCTGCAACAACCTCAAGGGGTCGGCGTCCATAACGCTGGACGGCATACGCGAGTTGCGGAGAATATACAACGGGCATGTGGGCCACGTCACCAAAAAGGAGCTTTATCTGCTGATTCAAGAGGCCAAGGCACGTCTGGCACATGCCCGTGGCCCCGGCAACAAGCGCATAAGCGCCAAACAGCGCCACATTCACGCCGCCGACCAGAAGGCCAAGGAAGCCGAGGTTGTTTCAAGCTGTGACATAAACGTGTGGCGAGTCGGCCCGGATTTGGTGGGGCGTTCGGTGTACGAGCGGGTCGAAGAAGGAAAACATATCGCCTGCATCAAGAAAGGTATGGTCCTGCAACCATCAGGAGCGCAGGGCCGCAAGGTTGTCATCAAACTGGACGAAGGCCAGGATTGCACGGTTGCCCAGGGCCTATTGGATTACAAGGAAAACCTCATCCCTGTGAGCAGTGACCATGCCGCGACGGAAAAGAAATCTGCTGGAAGCCGGGAACAAGCTGGCGTCAATCCGCCAGTTCCTTCAATCGCTGGTTGAGTATGACGCCCGTTTTTGCGAGGGCAAGGGCGGTGGGATTATTGACTACTCGCGGCTCATACTTGAGAAGGGCACGCCTTTCCTGGGCAGCACGCCCTCCTCCAAGTTCCCCGATGCCAAGCGGTGGTGGACGATCAGCCGGCCCCAGATCAAGCAGTGCTTCTATAATTCGCAGTTGTTCGCCCTCTCCTGCGACCAGGGCACCTACTACGAGGGGTATGCTTTCACTTTCTTCTTTCCGTTCCATCACGCCTGGGTCGTGTTGGATGGCAAGGTGGTGGATTTCACCCTGGAGGCAGTCGATTTGGTCGAGCGGCGTGACAAAATCAAGCCGGCGGGGCCTGATGAAGTAACAGCGTATCTCGGCGTCGAGATACCCACGGACGCACTTCGGAAGTACGTCCTGAAATATAAATCTGCGGAACCCTACGCCCAGATGTACCATTTGGGTTCCAAGGAGCGGTTTTTCTAGTTAAGGAGAACTATCGTGGATTTAGTGGTCTACCCGGTGTTCCTGTGGCTCAGCCTGCCCTTCTGGATTCTCATTCTCTGCTGGTTCGCCTTCCTGTTCTGGTGCGTGTCCTACCGGCACGGCTTCATCGCCCTGAGTTCGTTGCTGGTGCTGGCCTGCTTGCTCCAGTTCTTTGGCGACATCCCGGTGCTGGTCTACCTCTGGCATAATCCACTCGTCGCCCTCGCTTGCCTGGGGGTGTGGTTGGCCATGTCGGTGCCGTGGGCCTTTACCAAGTGGTGGTTGTACGTCCGGGATAATAGCGGACGTTACGATGAAATCCTGGGGGAGTTCTTTGAAACCCCCGCCCACCGCGAATGGCCCAAGAACCCCAACCAATTCAACCTCAACCAGAAGGTTGAGTGGAAGCAATATTTCGACCAGCACGCCAACGTTGACGACTGGTATGAATATAACCGGGTGGAGTTCGACCCCAGCCCCCGCACCCACAAGGCCGACATCATGACCTGGATGATGTTCTGGCCCTGGTCGCTGCTCTGGACCCTGCTCAACGATCCGATCCGCAAGTTCTTCCGCCATTGCTACTATTACATGGTGGGGTGGCTGGAGCGCATCCGCGACTACTACTGGCAGGACAAACGCGGCCACATGCCCACCCAGGCGGAAATGGAAACTTACTACCAACAGCAACGGGATGCGGCCCAGGAACGCCGCAAGCAGCCGCCGGATGGCGTTACCCGGTTGGAGTAAACAAACCGACCCTGGCGCGGTACAATGAGGGGAGGCTCGGCCTCCCCTTTTTTGTTTGAGGAGTCACCAATGGATATTCGTCCCCTTCCCGATAAGCAGGGCGTGGGTTTCTTTTCGCTGGTCCCGATTTCCGACGAGGAAAAGCAGGCAAACGCGCAGGCCACCGGCTGGCGTTACCGGGAGGAGGTCGCTGGCCGCTACCACAATTTCTACGTCACGCCGGGTTGCTACTACTGGCCGAAGCATGACTGGTACGACAGCAAGATTCACGAGCCGTGGTCGGTGGTGGATGCCTTCTCCCCGAACCTCGATAAAGAACTTCATGTCGGCCACCTGCGTAACCTGGCCATCGCCCTGTCCCTGTCCCGAATGCTGAACCAGCAGGCACAATTCGTGGCCCTGTTGGGGAGCGGCAAGGGCCTCCTCAAGAAATCCAAGGACGCCCTCAAGCGGTGGCTGCGGTTTGTAAATTACAAACCCAAATTGTACTACGACTGCCTGATGCCGATGGACGAAGATATTGTTGTCCGACAAAAAATGCTAATGGCCAAGAAGCAACTGGACGGCTCGACTAAGGACGAGGAATGCACCGTTTGGATCAACCCAGATGGCGAACCCATTGTGGTGATCCGTGGCGATGGGCGTCCCCTCTACACCTTTCACGACATCGCCTTCGCCAAGACCGTGGGGCCGACCCATTATATTACCGGCCAGGAGCAGCGCGACCATTTTAAGCGGCTCGGCCTGGGGGACCGTCACTACCCGATGGGACTGGTGCTGGGGAAGGACGACACGGGCACCTGGAGCAAGATGAAAAGCCGGACGGGCGATGCCCTGTCGGCCCAGGAAGTTCTCGACATCATCGTGGAGAAGCTGAAGGCGGGGAAAAGCAAACTAAAGAAAAACAAGCAGACCGACAAGTACGCCAACCTGGACGAAAATGGCTTTGACGACATGCACCGCCTGGCATGGAACGTCCTGGCGTGGAATTTTCTGGCGTGCAGCCGGTCCCAGGATGTAAAATTCGACCCAGACCTGTGGACCGACCCCAACCGTGGCGGGCTGTACATAACTTACACCTACGCCCGGTGCGTGTCGGCTCTGCGTAAGGCCGGCAGTAATGCCGATTTTGCTTTCCAGGCCCCGTGGCAGGCCAAGCTGATCGCCCAGGGCAAACCTGATCCGAAGGACTGGTGGAATGCGGACGGCACCCACAAAGGCGATCCTGACCCGCACTACGATCTGACCCAGGAGGACGCCAACATCCTCGGCTACAGTGAGTATCTTCACCACTATCGCTGGCGGGCCATGCAATCCCTGGACCCCGCTCACCTGGCCAATTACGCCCACGATTTGGCCCGCAAGCTCGCCCATGCGTATCATGGCGAGAAGATTGCTGGAGGCCGGTACGGGTTCCAGCACGCGATCAACTACTCCATGCGAAACCTGTGGCACTGCCTGGTCAATCTGGGCATGTTCCCCCTGGAGGAAGTATGAAGATCGGGCCTTACAAGATCACCGGCGGTCCAAACTGGAGTTTCTTCTTGGCTACCGGGTTCTTCGCCTACCTGAGCTATGCCACATGGAGTGTCTGGCCCATTTTGGGATGGTTGGGCTTTTGTATCGCTCTCATTCCCATTTGCTTCTCGATGGCCAGGTGGGATCAGGCCCAGGAGGACCGCCGGAAACGCGAGCGCGAAGAAGAATTGGAGTCAATGAAGGAATTATTCAGGCGCAAACCGGGAGGGCATGATGAGCCTCGACAGGGGTTTCGTTGATATAATCGACCGGCATGACTGGAATAACCGCCTGGGGTCCGGCAGGCCGCTCCGAGTCAAGTTCGGCATTGACCCCACCAACGTGAGCGTCCATCTGGGCCACTGCGTTCCCTTGCGCAAGTTGCGCCAGTTTCAACAAGCCGGACATCAGGTCGTGCTTATTATCGGCACCCTGACTGCCACCATAGGCGACCCAAGCGGGCGAGAAAAAACCCGCGAGGGCCTGACCCTGGATAAAGCCCAGGACAACGCCGTGAATTACCTGGCGCAAGTGGCCAAGTTCCTTGACCTCGACCGCACCCAGGTGGTATACAATCACGATTTCTTGGACAAGTGGAGCCTGCTTGGGCTGCTGGGCCGGGCGACGGTGCAGCAGATATTACACCGCGAGGATTTCCAACGCCGAATGGTGGCCAGTGAGCCGATTAGTATGAAGGAACTGGTGTACCCGCTCATCCAGGCGTGGGACAGCGTGATGGTCCTGGCGGACGTGGAGATCGGCGGCACCGAACAGCTTTTTAATCTTCAACTCGGCAGGGACATCCAGAAAATGATGGGCCACCCACCGCAGGTCGCCTGTACCATGCCCTTGCTGCGCGGCCTGGACGGCGTGCAGAAAATGGGCAAGAGCCTGAATAACTATATTGGCCTTGACGAGCCGCCCTTTGAAATGTTCAGCAAAGTGATGTCCATACCCGATAATATCCTGCCTGAATGGTACAGGCTGCTGACCGACCGCGACCCGGTGTTTCTCCCGGAGAGCATGTTTGCGCTCCAGAAGCAACTGGCGTTTGACATCGTGAGCGATTTGCACCGAATCGACCAGGCCATCGACGCCCAGGCACAATGGCAGAAGCGGTTCTCTGAACGAGAAGACCCTGACAACCCGCCCGAAGTGACTATCGACGGCCCCGAACACACGATTGTCCCCCTACTGCGGGCAGCCGGCTTCGCCAAGTCCAACAACGAGGCCAGGCGTCTGGTGGAGGGCAACTGTGTTTCTCTGGGCGACCGTAACGCCAGGATCACCGACCCGCAGTGCCATGTTTACATCACGGACGGAATGATGCTGCGAGCCGGGAGCCGCCGCGTCTGTCGTCTTCGCGTCAAGGAGGCCGGGGCCTGATGCTTTACATTGCCGCTAACCGCCTTCCCATCACCGCCGTCAAGCAAGGCAAGGATTATGCCTTTGATGAAAGCCCTGGCGGTGTCGCCACGGGATTGCGAACGTGGGCCGAGCGGATGCCGGATCGGGAAATCGCCTGGGTCGGTTGGCCTGGTGTTATACCCCGTAGTCGCCGCGACGAACGCCTCCTCCGCGAGAAACTGCTCGCTCGCAAAGTCCATCCGGTCTTTATGAGCCGGAAGGAACTCGATGCGTTTTATGGTGGCTTCTGCAATAAAACCATCTGGCCCCTGTTTCACTACTTTACTCTCCATGCCACCTACTCCCCGGTGGATTGGGAGTGCTACCGGAAAGTCAATAAAGACTATGCCAATGTGCTGCTTCCGTTGCTGAAGCCCGGCGACACCGTGATGGTCAACGACTACCATCTGCTGCTCCTGCCCAAGCTGTTGCGCGAGGGCGCGTCGGACGTATCCATTTATTTCTTCCTGCACATTCCTTTCCCCACGTTTGAGATATTCCGGCTGCTGCCCAACGCCTGGCGGTTGGATATTCTGCGAGGCATGGTGGGTGCCGACGTGGTTGGTTTCCACACTAACGACTACACGAGTTACTTCCTTCAGTGCGTTCAGAAACTTCTCGGCCACGAAATCCGCACCGAAGGCAACATCTACCAGATCAACGCTAACCCTCATGAGGTCAGGGTCGGGACGTTTCCCCTGGGCATCGACTTCGAGCGATTCGACACGATGGCTCGCAAGCAAGAAGTGATTGCCCAGGCGTCGGAAATTGCCGCGAAGGCCAAGGCGGCGCAAATCATTATCTCGGTGGACCGCCTGGATTACACCAAGGGCATCTACCAAAGACTGAAGGGCTACGAACTATTCTTGGAACTCAACCCTGAGTGGCGGCAGAGGGCGACCCTGGTGATGCTGGTGACGCCCTCCCGCGAGGCGGTCGAGCATTATCAGCAAATGAAGCGGCAGATTGACGAAACCGTTGGCTCGATCAATGGACGTTTCGCCACGCTGGACTGGACGCCCATCCTTTACCAGTATAAAACCCTGCCCCTGGACCTGCTGACGCCTTATTACTGTGCCAGCCATGTCGCGTTGGTGACGCCGATTCGGGACGGCATGAACTTGGTTGCCAAGGAATACATTGCCTCGCACCCGGACAATAAAGGGGTGCTGATTCTAAGTGAAATGGCCGGTGCCGCCAAGGAACTGCGCGAATCCCTGCTCATCAACCCCAACAGCATCGAGGAGATCGCCGCCGCTCTCAAGCAAGCGGTGGAGATGCCCGAAGCCGAGCAAATCCGCCGCAACGTGGCCATGCGCAAACGCCTGCGGCGTTATAACGTGTTCAGGTGGGCCAAGGACTTCTTTGAGGCGCTGTGAACGACTGGTCCGGTCACCCCGTCGAGCCACTGCTATATGCGATTCGGGATGGCTACGCCGACCCGGACGATGCGGTGTTCCAAGAAGCGTGCTACGCCGGGGTGCCGATTCTCCTCTACCATTATCAGTTCATTTTGTCGCTCCAAAATCGCTACTCCAGGCTGCTTTTCCATACCAGGGATTGCTGCTACCTGCACGCTTTGTTCAAGCAATTGCACCCTGGGGTGGACTGTGAGCTTCTGTACGCCTCGCGGTCTTGCTACCGACGCGGCAGCCCCGATTTTGTCGCCTACGCCCTGGGGAGGGTGCCCGATAATGCGATGATCGTGGACATGCACGGCTCCGGCGAGGCCCCGGTCAGTTTTTTCGCTTCGCATGGTCGCAAAGTCACGCCGGTATTTTTTGAGCGTTACTTCAAGGCCGATGACCCCGGTTACCCGACGTGCGTTGGATCATACAAGCTGGGCGGCGTCCCGGCTTGTATCGGGGGCTATTCGGAATGTCTCAACTACGTTGATTTCGGCAGCGTAAAGGATGTCCATAACGGGCAGCCAATGTTTGCGGCAGTAGAATATGACCCGCTTGTGGTACGCCCGATACAATATTGCGTGGAGCAGCTACTCAATTATTTGCAACGGCACCCAGCACCGAACATGGGGCCACCACGGACTAACGTGCTGCGCCACTATTGCCAGTCCAGAGTGCTGCTGCCCTACCACAAAGTAACGCATGATTAAGATAAACAGAAGTACCTCCTGGCCGCATCACCGCAGTGGTTGGCGGGTTTGTGCCGAATCACTAAAACCTTATCACACGCCAGATGGCATTTTATTTGTTGATTATCTTGAAGAATATCTTCTCTTCGGACAGGTGATCGGAGAGCCGTGGATTGGTGTCTTGCACAACGCGATCCGCCATCCGCGCCCCTTCGTCAGCCAATTATACGGCGAGCCGGCGGACATCGACCTCGAACGAATGCTACAACACGAGTTTTGGAAGGCGAATTACCCTTTGTGTCGCGGGGTTCTCTGTCTGTCCAATACCAGTGCCGAGTTCCTGCGGCCTCGCCTGGGGGTGCCGGTGTTTGCGGCCCTGCACGCGACCGGGGAACCCGATTGTTACTTCGACTTCGACAAATTTGTAGCCAACCCTGTCAAAATGGTTTTCCTCATCGGCCACTGGATGAGGAACTTCCAGGCGTTTTACGACCTCCAGACCCCGTTGAAGAAGTGCATGTTCTGCGTGCCCACCACCTGCGATTATCGCTTGCTGGATAGCATTATAACGATCAACTCCAGCGTCGAGCGTTTTTACCGCCAAACCGACGAGCAGTACGACCTCCTTCTCGGCCAGAACCTTGTATTCCTTAATTTGTTCGACTGCGCCGCCTGCAACACCGTGCTGGAGTGCATTGTCAGAAACACGCCGGTCCTGGTCAATCGTCTGCCGGCCCTGGAAGAATACCTTGGCCACGGCTACCCCTTGTTTTATAAGACCTTGGACGAGGCGGGCAAGATGAGCGCCGACTTCTCGCGGATCAGGGCTGCTCACGAGTATTTGGTGGCTTTGCCCAAGGAACGCTTCAGCCCGGCCTATTTCGGTCGGACAGTGGCGGGCCTGATTCGGAACGCCTCGTAGGCCCACCCCTTGATGACCTGCATGAAACAATTCTTGCTGTCCACCTGGACCTGGGGGTACAGTTTCTTATAAACCAAATGGCACACTAGCTGGTCATCCGTGTCCGCCTTGACACTCTGTAGCTCCAGGGCGTCGGTGCCGTAGCGGAGGCGAACCTGCTCCTCAAAAAACTCCTGCGTGGGGAACAACTGCCGCCAGTTCACCGCCGTGTATTCTGGCATAAAGCGCTCCCGCAGGAAGTCGGTGCGGGCAATGAACACCCCGGAGTTTAGAAAGCACGCCTCGTCGGGCACCACTTGTTTCTCAAAACCATACGCAGAATGAAGCGGACCCAGGTGGGGCCAAAAGGTCTTTTCGCCATTGAATATGATGCCGGCCTGGTCCTGCTGGCCAAACCACTTTACTAGGGGCCTCAAGTCATCCAGTACCAACACGTCGAAAGCATCCAGGCCGATCACGAATCGCTGCTTGATATGGTCGAGAGCTTTGCCCAGCTTCGTGAACTTTTGGTAATTGGTCCACTGTTGCGGGTCGCCTTTGATCTCGTAGTACCTGATACCAAGCAGTTGCAGGCACTTTTGCAGCACACTCGTATTGTCGCTGGTGTTCCAGGTGACTATGGCCGTGTCAGGTGGGTTGCCGAGGGATCGCGGCTCCTCAGCGAAAAGAACCGAGCAAAGGTGGTGAAACAACTGCTCCAGGTCGGGGTGGAATCTCATTCCCGGTGCGTGGACGATGATCGGGGACGTATTGTAAATCAGGTTGTCGAATAACATTCCAGTTTCCTTAACCCTCTGGCCAGGCGTTCCGCAAACGTGTCCGCCGAATATTGTGCGTATGATTCTTGGGCAATTTGCCGACTTCTGCCCTCATTATATGTGTTCCAGAATTCAACGATCATATCCGCACACAATTGGTCACTAAAGTACAGCGACAGCACTACGCCGTTCTGGAATTGCCTGGTGGTCAGGATGTTAAAGTTCTCGGCAAACGTGATTACCGGATGGCCCAATTGTAGGTTCTCGTACACGGAATAGCCGTGGGTTTCCTGGTGGTGGCAAAAGAACAGACTGGCGGACTTATAACCCTCGATAAGCTGGAAGTAAGGCATCCGGCTGGTGCTGAGGGTTTTGAAGGGCAAGTGCGGGTCGCCATGCGAACAGAATGTGATGATCTTGAAGCCGCGCTGTTCCAGAATTTGACAAATGCGCACGGCTTTCATGTAACTGAAGACATGCTGAAGGGTATGGTCCTTCTCGCCCAGGGTGAAGCGGTGCGGCTCATCGAGGAAAATCATTGCTGTCTTGGCAAAGGGTGCAGGCTGGAGGTAGTCCTGCATCCCTCCCAGGGGCACCACCACCATGCCCGGCGCATTTATTACATCCAGCACCGTATGGTAATACATTTTTTGGGGGTCGAACGGCTGTAAATGGTTGACGACGTATGCGTTGCCGGCCACCGTCGCCGCTCGTTCGATATACTTGGCCCAGGCCGAATAGAACAGGCAATTGGGCGGTAGGTCGGGAAAGTTCGGGTCGAAACAGAAATAATCGGACACCAGCACTGGCCCGTCCCGTGGACAGTCTTCGAGCGGGACCACCGGCACCCCGCCCTTCTTGGCCGCGTAATACCAGCGAGCCGCAAAGATGGCAAAGTCGGTGTGGTTTTTGGACAGGAAATCTTCCACCCCCATTGCATCGAGTTCATCCAGGTACGGAATTGCGAATCTCATATAATCGGCCCGAAGATTTCCTTCGACAGTTCGTATACCTCGCGGTCACGCATCACCTTCTGAATGAATTCCTGGTCATCCGCGAATTCTTTCCAGCGATCCAGCACGGCCATCTCCTGTGCCCGCCCCTGATACTGCAACCCATCGAAACTGCTGCCTTCCCAATAGTGGGGGACAAAGTTCAGCATATCGTCGTTGGTCTTGGGCGCAAATTCTGTTGCCACCTTGCAGCGATACTCCCGGTCGCTGAACCAGGCATTGTAATTGACTTTCAGCACATCCGAAAGGATGGCGGGCCGCAAATATTCCCTGGCGAATAACTTCCACAGTAACACGTCTGAAAAGAAGATTAGCGCTCTCCCATCCAAGGCACGCTGTTTCTTGGTCCTGCTGGCGAACAGATTGTAGGGATCGCGGAGGCAGAGGACGTGGCGGGCGGCGAGGGGTATCGGGGTCAGTTGTTCTTCAAAGGAGAATATGGCACAAGCTGGTCCTGGCTGCTGGCGGATTTGTGTTATTTCATTATTGTGGTATACTCCCGGCACCGGCGTGGCCATGTACCCTGGCAATGCGGAAAACTGGCAATTGTTATAATGCCAGACGTTGCCAAAGTGTGAGCCGATCCAGTAGAGGATGGGGTGGTGGCCGCTCCGACTCATACCGAACAATTGAAAATTCATGACAGATAATTCCCCATATGGACCTTATTCTTTCCTTGGAAGTGCAGAGCGTGGAACTTTACAAGTCGTTGGAGTTTTGTGCTGAAGCAGTATGGCATTCCATCACGCATGACGATCTTTTTTCGCCCCTGGTCCATTTCAAAATACGCTCCCGGCAAGTTGATGCAGTGGTCATAGGTAGCGTCGTCAATAATGGTCATCATCTCCCCCACCTTGCCGGGTCCGCCGCCGACATGGGCATGGTAATGGAAGAAGTCGAAGTATGCCATGTCCGTTATGCCGCCGCCAAGGCCATGTTTGGTGCGGATGTGGTAATGCGAGGCTATCTTCTCGAAATCATAGCCATTTTGATTGCGGAAGGTGGCGACAAAAAAGGTCACGAACCGATCCAGGCCGGTTTTCGTGAAGAAGGAGCAGACCGGGGCGGCGCGGTGCGCGAGGGTGAGGTCGAACTGCTGGTATTTGGGCCATTCCTCATTAACGTTGACGTACAGCATCACGTCTGAGTCGATGTAAAAGACCAACGGCACGCCAGCTTGCTGCATGTAGTTCTGAAGTACCAGCCAACGTTGGAAGCAGAACAGACCGTAATCATACGAGTCGGTTGACAGGTGCGTGTAGGACTTCTGGAAGTCATCACAACCGCCCCAGCATGACTTTAGGTCGATATATTCGGTGTCGGCATTATAACGATGATCGCTGATGAGGACAACACGGTTGCGTTTGCGGGCCTCCTCCAGTGAATAGTTCAGGTAGGCGTCAAACCCCTGATGAATCAGCACGACGGGTATCATAGAACATTTACGTTCGCCACTTGTTGGGCCACCTGGCGAGCCTGGTCCACCACGGTCTTGTCGAGACTGTAAATCGACATCCCCAGCCACAGGAAGGGCTTTTCCGGGTTGTGCAGCGTGATGCCGTGATAATCCCGGTGCGCATCGAAAACTTGTTTCAGGAAGTTGGACCCCCAGACGTGGCGCTGGTCCTGGTTATACATGACGGGGCCGGCGTGCTTCCCTGGTGGCATGGTATCATGGGCAATGATTGTTTTTACCTTGTGGTGCAGCAGCAACATGATCTCCCGGCTGACAGCAGGCAACGAATGGTCGCCGTCCACGAAGATCAAATCATACTTGCCGTCAATAATCTCCTCGGACCTGGCCTGGAGGAAGGTCACCGGATGCCGTTCGGCCATTTTGCGCACCTGGGGCTTGATGTCGATGTCACAAACGGTCAATGAGAAATTGGCACCGTGGTCCAGCGCGGCCAGGAAGGCGGCGGTTGAGTAGCCGTTATAACTGCCGATTTCCAGAACGTTGGAGTGTAGGCCGAGTTTGAGGATGTGGTACAACACCATCCTCATTTCCGGGCCTACGGACCACCATGTATCCATCTCCGGGAAGGTAACGTCGGCCTGCAAGAAAGACGGACTCTCGTGCGGGGTGCTTTCGAGGCTGCTGTTCTGGCCGACGTGTTGTACCAACGAGTATTTCGGGGTAAAGATCGGGATGCCTTGGTCTTCAGCGAACTTATTCAAAACAATGTCTCCTTTGATTTCATCAGCGAAATCTTCCATCTGTAAAGCCTCCTTCCAGAATTGTTTCGTCCTTGCCAGGACGCGGTTAGGGTAATATATGCACTGCGTCCCCCAGAAACAGAGGTAGGGGAATAGGGAATAAGGTCGCGTGGTCCTGGTGGTTACTAGGGTGCCACTGTAGAGAGTCAGGAAATAGTCGTGATGGCGGTCAACTTGCTCTATTTCGGTGATAATCCGCTCCATGTCGCCCTGCCAGGAGTCGCAGAAGATGGTGTCGTCCTCGACCACCAGGATATTATTGGACGACACGGACAACGCTCTCAAGTAGTTGTGGCAGGAGAGCCAACTTACGGGTTGGTGCTTGATGGCCTCCCACTCATCGGCTCCGAGTGGGACGATGTGGATGCGGCTGTGGTGCCTATAAACCTCTAAATACCGAGCATCCGGCCTGCCCACGACGAGAAAAATGTCGCCATCCACGCCGTTCATCAGTAGGCTGGCCAGGGTGCGGTGTATGCCCTCCCTGGGGATTGTCACGATGGCGATGTCGGTGACGGGATAACGAGCGGGCGCTGGGGATTTGCCGACCGGGGGTGTGGTATCCTTGGGCAGTTTGCAGACCAGGCCGGTTCCCGGCACCGGGTTGATGTCCCTGGTTAGCAACCTGTGCTTCTTCATGTGTTAAGTGAGCTAATACTGCTCGATTTTGAAACCCTGGGGTTTGTTCCAGGCGTTATAGTGGATCAGGTCTTGCATGGCGGCGCTGAGGTATTCCGCAGTCAACTCGGCCATGCTGTAGTCGTTGCGCAGGTCGCGGACGATTTCGATTTGCATGGACTGAACACGGGGGTCCGCATAGTGCTTGCGGAATAACTGGTTCATGTTATTGCGGGTCCATCCTGACATCATGCCACCGGCCCGCCCCTCCCAGACCGTCAGGCCCGCCTGTTGCATAAGGAAAATAAAAAGGTCTTTTCGCCAAAGTTCGCAGCTATATGAAGCCGGCGTGCCAGCACCGTAGCCGATAATCATGTCAAGCTGGCCCTCGCCGGTTTTCTGGCGTATGTCGTTGGACATGCCGTGGATCATGAACATCAACATGCCGCCGTGTTTTTTCAAAATTCGGCTGCGAAAGCGCAGGATCGGGTCGAGAAACTCGTCCTTGACGACCTCCTCCATGTGGCTGAAGTTATTGCAGTCGGCTTTGTCGCTGAAGTAATCAACGTGTTCGCAACGTTCCCACCCTCGGTTGATGACGGCATAGCACTTCAGGACACCGGCGGCATGTTCGGCAACGTGATCGGTGTTCACGTCGTCACATTTCGCCCCGTGCGGCGCGACCAGAAGGATCGGTGCTTTGCCTTCGATAATGCTGACACGTTCCGTCGCCATACCCCTCCTCATGCTATTTATAGTTCAGCCGGCCAATCTTCCGATAGCAGAAAACCTCCCACTGGTATTTCTGGAGAAAGGACAGCGCATGGTCCTTTAATTGCTCGCCAAACTCGTGGATGCACTCCTCCCAGCCGGTGGCCTCTAATATTGTATGCCACCACCTGCGCGGGCGGATGCAAACGTGGGTGGGGTCTTCTTTCTCGCCGTCGCGGTTCTGCCGGGCGAAAAGCTCCACTGTGTCATGGACCGAAAAAAGTACGGCACCTTGGACGCACACCCGGTTTAGTTCGCTCAACACAAAGGGCACATATTCGGGGCGAACATGCTCCAACGTTTGCATCAGGTGGACACCCCCAAAGCTCTGAGCGTCAAAAGGGTGTAAATTCGCGGCATCGCAGATGACGAGGGGTAGGTCAGGCCATTTGCTGCGGCCCAGATTGATGCAATACTCGTTCAGGTCGCAGCCCGTAGCAATGCAGCCGCCATCGCGGAACCCTTTGGTGAGGGCACCGCAGGCACAGCCCACATCCAGCACCTTCTTGCCCCGCCACCCCAGGCAGGCCGCGAGCCAATGCCCATAGTTTTGCTGCCAGTCGCCGTAGGAAGCATAATCAACTCCCAGGGTCTTATGCTCCCAATAATATTGCTCACCGAAATGGGTACTCTGGAGGCGTTCCGCGTGCGCCATTGGGTTCAAATTCGGCACCCCGGCCCCTAGTTGTTCGCTGATTTCGAGCAGGACTCGCTGCCGAAGGTCGCTGTAGTATTTGAAACGATAATGCGTCTCGAAATACTTCTGCCCCTTGTCCCGCTCCTTGATTCTGATATTTCGACGTGCATCCTGGGGGATCAGGTGCATGACGTTTTTCGATAAATCGTAAAAGTTGACGGGGTGGTGCTTCGTCCAAATGCCAATGGCTGGGGTCTGGGTCGCCCCAGCCACATGAAGCGGCCCCGAATCAATCCCCACGAAAAGGCAGCCGCGTGCGATGAGCGCAGCGATTAAAGCAGCGTCCCCCATGCCGCCCTTCCACATCGGCAATGCCGGGTCGGGGCAGAAGACCGTGCGTTGGTCAATTAGGGTGGACCGATGGTCGAAGTCGAGTATGATGGGGGTGTAGTGATTTTCCAGCAAATAATCGCAAATGCAGCGCACGTCGTCGTGGGAAAGATTCTTGTTGCGTGAGGACGAGTTTCCTTGGTAATGGATGAAGACGTAGCCTTTTTTCTCCGGCAGCCCGGCAAGGTAGGCATCGGCGGTTCGGACGGAATGCGAGTCCAGAGTGATGGTGTAGGAAAACAGATCGGGGAGGGGTTTCAAATTAAAAACTTCGTACAAGCACCGGGTCACCTTGCCGCTCGGCAGGTCGTCATAACATACGTTGGCTTCGGGCCAGACAAGATGAAAAATCCGGTCGTAGTGCCCCTTCGCCGGGTTCTCGCGGGTGATCCAGACTTGGTGGCACAGGCCGTGGGCAACGCTGTGCTTTCCCCTGGCAAGCTCAACGTCAACCTGCCAGTCGGGGTAATAGTGGCGCAGGTGTTTGAGTATGACGGTAAGTTGTACCGCATCCCCCAGCCCGTGGAACTGACGGAGGAGAACCTTCAATATAGCACCCCGCGAACCCCACATTCCTCGCAGGACCGTATTTCCAGGGGGTCATCGTCGTAATGAATTGCCGCCCCGTGCTTCACCAGTACAGGGCCTTTGGGCCGGTGGTTGGTGTACACGATCTGGGAAACCGGCAACTGATGTTCAGCAATAAAGGCCCGCACGCTCACGCGGCTGGGCCAATATTTCTTAATCCAGCTTCGCCGGTCATGGTGGCGATTCCGCGACGTGACAATGATAACGGTGTCCCCGGCCTGGTGGTGTTCGAGGAGCTTGCCCATCATGACAGGGTTGGCACCAGATGCAAACAGAAGGGTGTCGTCAAAATCGAACGATACGATCATATCCAACGGCTCCAGGGTTTGGGGTGGCCGGTAAAATGCAAAATCACGTCGGTGGGGTCATAGTGGATTTTGTCAAAAAACTCGCCCTCGCTGGTGGCGTCACAGCCCTGTCTGGTAAACTTGTTCCAGGCCAAGGTGTCAACCACCGCCGATTCAAAATGGCCCGCCGAGATCGCCCAATTCAAGCAACCTTCATCGAACCAGTATATCAGCGACCGGATGGCAGGGTTTTCCAAAGAAAGATTCACCATAAACATCCACAAGGCCCGCAGGCGGTCATGCGCTGGGTCGCCCTTGATGAATCCCAGCACCCCGTTGTTGATAAGACCCCTTTTGTCTGCCTGCGGCAATTTGAAAAGGTCCATCAATTTCGGCTCGAACCACAACGCTTCGTTCCATTGGGGGTGCCGCACCAGCACTGGTCCCTCCCGCATCGCCGCGAACACCGGGTTCAAGTCCCCAACAACTATTGTATCCGGGTCGAGCCAGAGGCAATATTTGTAAGGGGCAACCGCAACGTAATATGGTTTATACCATGCGTGCCAATAATACAGGGATTTGTCGGGCCTCACAGGGTTCGGCAATACATTCACCGCTCGTTCCCCGCACCAGGCCCTTTGGTCGGCTGTCAGGCCCAGATCGACCACAGAAACGGGCACCCGGCCCCTTACCGAATCGCATAAAAGGCACAGACCTCCGAAATATGGCGCATCGCATCCGGTCACGATGCCGCTATCGGGGCACGTCACTGCCCACCACGGCATCCCGGCAAAAAACTCCTGCCGTCGCATATTGACGTATTTATAATTCGCCGCCGCGTTCCTACATACGGGAAAGGAGGTTTATGAAAAAGGTAACCGTATGACCGCCACCAAGAAAACGATCCGCATTGATCTCACCAATAAAAGCCTTGCCGAAGCAGTGGCTATCCTCAACGCCGTCTTCTCGGCCCGCCACGTCCTCGAACAAAAGGGCTTGAAGGTTTACGTTCGCAAGAAAAAAACCGCCCCGAAGCCCTGATGTACAAAAATTCACATTAGAAAATTTGGTTTACAACCAGAACTTTCCTCGCTATCATCTGGAGTAGCCTCCGACGCCGGAGGTCCGACCGGGTTTCTTAATTTGCGAGGTCCGCATGGAGAACAACACCCACGACCCCCAGGGCCGCGTCTTCGACAACGAGATCGCGTTCCTGGCTGCCGAGTCCCGCTACACGGGCGAGAACGGCAAAAGCAGTGGCTACGTCGTGACCCAGGGGGAGAAGGTCTTCTGGGTTTGGGCCGCAAACCGGGACCACGCCACCGGGCTGGTGTCGCGGCGGCTGGCGCTGCTGACGGTGATTCCCTACCAGCGCACCAGGGCGCTTGCCGCCCTGCCGGAGAGCGAAATCCTGGCCCTGTTCGGCTCGCTGTCGCAGGACTTGCAGGACAAGGTTCGCCGCCACCTGAACGGCCACTCCTGCCCCTATTGCCCCGATAAGCTGGGCAGCCGCCCCGACCTGACCGCCCACATAAAGCGGAAGCACCCGGCCCAAGCAAAATCGTGAACGGACCTGGATTTCAGGGGCGAGAGGGACGAGGAGGATTTGCAAATGGCAAAACCGCGTTGGAAGTTCACGTTCAAGAACAAGACCGACCTGTACACCCGCCACCTGTCGGCGGTGGTGCGCCGTCTGGTCAAATCGCTGCCTCACAAGCTGACCGCTCGCCCGGTGGTCATCGAAGTCTTCAACACCAAAGCCGGCATGTCGGTGCGCTACTCGCTCACCAACCCTCCGGTCATTACCCTGCGCCTGCCCGGCGGCAGCTTCGACCGCAAGTTGGTCTGCTGCTATATTGCGTGGTGCTTGGCCCGCATCCAGGGCTTCAAGGGCCGCGAATTGTCCGGCTCCGGTTTCTACGACCAGCGTGTGATGGCCATGAAGAGCGACGGCAACGGCACCTGGGTCACCACCGGCCAGGCCAAGTACGAGCAGGTCTACGCCTGGGCCGATGCCATGCCCCTGGACCGCCGGGCGGCAAAGTCGCGGCCCACCGGGGCGGGCCTGGCGTTGCAGAAGGCCGAGAAGTGCCAGGAGAAGGTCAACGAGTGGGAGGCCAAGGTCAAGAAGGCCAACACGATCCTCAAGAAGTGGAAGCGCCTGTTGCGCTACCACGAGCAGCGTGCCGAGAAACTTCAGATCGAATGGGCCAAGAGCCTGCAAGGGGGCCAAGATGGGTGATGACCTTCGTGCAAAGATTCGCCCGCCAGATGATATTATTCTGACGCTGGGCTACCGTTACTCACTGAGTTTTTGCAGCGCCATGTACGGGGTTCGCCTCCCCACCGCCGTGCGCTGGTTCTGCCAGGCCGGCGGTGTCGTGGACGGACGCAATGTCGTGGTACTGCCCCGGCGGTTCTGGCCGAAAGGTCCGCTATCGCTCAAGGAACTGGAGGAACTGGCCAAGGACGCCCACCAGGGCGTGCCCCGCACTCTGGCGCACCACCGGCCCAAGGAATGGCCCCGCGCCAAACCCCGCCCGCCCCGCGAGGAAATCCTCCGGGTGGGCGGCAAGCTGTCCTACCAGGAAGCGGGGGCCAAGTTCGGCGTGGCCGGGACCACCTTCTCCCGTTGGTATTTTCAAGCCGGCGGCAAGAAGGTTCCGGGCGGCAATGTGCCCACCGCCGACGAGCTAAACGCCCTGCTGAATAAAGTGGGTTTGCAAGAACGCCGTGCTGCCCGCTCCCTGGGCGTCAATATCCACCGTTTCCGAAAATGGTGCGAGTTGCGCAAGGTGGTTTACTACGACCCCGCCCAATATATCCGGGCCAGCGAAGCCTCCCGCCGCCTGGGCCTGAGCCGGGCCGGCATCCGTGTCTGGCATCGCCTCGGATATATCACCTTCGTCAAGCTGGACCGCCGGCATATCGTTGTGCCGGTGGAGGAAGTCAACGTCCTGGGAGAGTGGAGAGAAGGTCATGTCCGACCGCGTTAAAGTGATCCTGGTGGGCAACTGTGGGGCGGGCTGGGACGCGGCAGCGTTGCCGCCTGACCGTCCCATCGACCCCAATTCCTGGGGGCAGCGCAAGCTGTTGGCAATTAAGAAACGCCGCCAGGAGACGGGCGAGGATTTGCAAACCGCGAAAGCCTGGGTGGAGGCCAACGTGCCAATGAAACGGGTGCTGCGCAATTCGCTTTCGGCCTTCTGGGACGGCCACGGCAACCTCGACGTGATCGGCTGGGTGAGCGAGGGCGACGACGCCCCGCACATCTGGTGCCCCAACGCCACCGCACGAGGAAACTTTCAGTCCTTGGGCCTGGTGAGCTACGACTGGCTCAGCACCGTGGCCCACCTGCCCATCGACCTGGACACACGGCTGGTCAACGACGAGCCGTTGGCGTCCCTGCTGCCGGAGAAGCTGGGGTTCGGCTACTACGACTACCGCGTTTGAAAACAAGAATCCCGAAAAAATCGTGAACACCTTCGCCGGTCAGGGGTGTTAGAGGTACAGGGCCACGCGGCCCACCACCATCAGGAGAACACACATGGCACAGCGCGTCGTCAACTTCCGTGGCGGGGAGCAGATCGTCGTCCCCTGGCCCCTGGAAAAGATCATCACGTCCCACAACCCCCGCCGGCCTGTCCGCCGGCTCCAGCGCCAGGGCTACATCCCCCTGGAGTTGGTTCACAATCTGGCGCTCAGCGCCGACCCGGCCAAGAACGCCGAGTACGTCACGCTGATGCACCAGGAACCGGCCATCGAAACTTTGGCCCGGTCCATCAAGGCTATCGGCCAGTGCCAGCCGATCATCCTACGCACCTACCGCGCCAACGTCGGCAAGGAAGATGCCACGGAGCCGGGCGGCAAGGCCAAGATCATCTACGAGCAGCGCGGTGGCATCGCCGCCGGAGAGCGGCGCATCCTCGCGGTGGCCCTGCTCGAAGCCGAGCGCAAGATCGCGGTCAGCAAGGGCGAAACCCCGAACCACGACAAGCCCTGGACTGTCGATGCTATCGGCTGGGACATGACCGTGGAGCAGGCCAGCGACATCGGCTGGGACGAGAACGACCAGCGCGAGCCGATGACCGACCTGGACTACGGCGAGCGGTTCGACGCCATGCTCCGGCAATATAACCCCGCGACCCAGAAGGCATACACCATCGGCCAGGTGGCCGACAAGTTCGGCAAGAACTACCATTGGGTCCGGGGCCGGGCGGCGCTGCCCTACCTGCCGGTGGAGCATCAGCAGCAGGTCGAGGACCGCACCTGCAACATCGTTGAAGCGTGCAACCTGGCCCTCAAGTACAAGGAACAGGCGCTCGCCGCCGAGGGAGAGCAGGCCGATAAGGTCCGCGAGGGCAAGGGCGCTGCCTCCGTCGTCCCCGACCTGGGCGTGGGCGAGCAGCAGCAACAGCAGACCGGCGGTGAGGTTCCCAGCCAGCCCCAGCCCGCCCAGGGCACAGGCAGCACGGAGAAACTGCCGGGCCGCAGGGAGCGCCGGGCCACGCTGGCGCTCTCGGAGGTCCACGCCCTGTTCGACGCCACGCCGGAAGCCAACGTTGAGCGCCGCAAGGCGTTCGCGGAGGTCATGGGGCTGTCGCTGGATCAGGCCGCGAAGGACTCCATCACCCGCAAGGAAGCCGTGGAAGCCAAGAAGGCTCGCCAGGCCGAGCGCAAGGCCCGGAAAGGGGCGGCGTGAAAAAACCTCAAAGCGTTAGCGTATAACACGCTGGAGACGTAGGGGGCGGCTTCCACGCCTGAAAGAAAAAGGCAAAATTTACTTTACAACTGGCCTCATCCTCGGTATAAAGAGGCTGAGGCCAGTTTCCCGGACCCTGACGTGAACGAGGGCTAGGCCATGCTCGAAGGCATCGAAGCTGTTCGCCTGGAGAGACAGCAAGAAGTCAAGTGCCTGGCGGTGATGCGCACGGGCAACCCGCTCCGCGACGAGTGGAGCGTGTACCTCGGCCAGAAACACGGACGAAAGTTTCGGGACGAGTTGTTCAACTATTACAACCCGAAGAAGAAAAGGGAGCAGCCTGAAGTCTACGGCCTGAAGCCGGGCCAGCTTCCCAACCCGTTCGGCTGCATCCCCGCCTTCCGCATGAACGAGTGGCGGCGCGATCTGCCCCTTATTCTGGCGGTGCGCGATGTAGAGTGGGACATGACCTGCTCTTATATCAACTTGGCCAGGGACTTGGCCAACCGTTGGGCGCGGATGGCCCAGAGCAACGTCATGCTCACGCCGGATGTCTTCGGCCAGGAAGCCTGGATGGCGCTTCGCAACGCCATCTACGGCTACAGCAAGGAGAACATCGAGTTTTCCACCTACGCCACCCGCGTCATCCGCAACCATCTGCTGACGGTCTACACCAACGGCAGCCCGGCCCGCTATTTCTCCAGGGAGGAGCGGAAGCTGCTGAAGGAATTCAACCTGCGGCGCAGCCAGGCCGGCGACGACGTGCAGGTTGAGCAGATCGCCCGCGCGATGGGCCTCAGCGACGACCAGATCACCAGCATTTGCAAGATGCTGGTCACCACGGTCAACTACTCCCAGATCGGGCGCGGCAAGCACCGCGACCTGCTGGACGAACACGACCATGACGTGACGGCGCTGCGGCACGGTGCCTGCCGTGACCGCACCGATACCCCGGAGATGTGCGCCCTCCAGCCGATGCTGGAGAAGCTGAAGCAGGCGCACCTGACCCCGTTCGAGGAAGACGTGTTCCTCACCAGCCTGCCGGGCTGCGACTACTACGGGTGGCAGTCGGACGTGGCCAGCCGCCACATCAACCCCCGGACCAACAAGCCCTACACGCGGGCCGGCGCTGCCATCGCCCTGGAAAGCGCCTACATTAAGTTGCGGCGGGTGGTGCGCCAAGACCCGTTCGACGGCTACAACGTGCGGAAGAAGTAGACGCTGTAATTTCATTGAGGACGCCGTGAAGAAAGAAAAACGACCGGCCTGGAAACCTTCGGCAGACGTGGCGGTAGTGCCGATGCCCGATGGCACTTACCGCCGCCTCTGCCATCGGCACTGGCACGCCCGCGTCGAGGGCGGCGAACCCCTGCCCCGTTCCTGCGCCGCCGCCAGCGCTGGGGACGGCTGCGAGGACTGTGCCCAGGAGAAGACCACCTAATGCCTGTTCAACTGCAAATACCGACCATCGGTACGCTCCTCACCCTCGCGGAGCCTTGGGACTTTCGCCTTTATTTCGAGAACCGCAATTTCAAGTTGCTGACCGCGCTTACCGGCCATGAATTCGGCTGGGGTGACGGCGAGGGCGATTGGGACGACCGCCGGGGCCGGTGGAGGCCCGCAGTTATTGTCGGCGTGACCTTCAACGGCTACAAGGTCGGCTGGGACACATTCGGCATCCCCCAGGACGAGAAGTCCAAGGACGAGATGGAACTGTCGCGCACCTGGCGCGAACACCAGCCCATGTCGTATATCGACGTTTGCCTGCCCATTAACACCATGCTCACGGTGGACCGGATTTATATTCGCAAGGGCGTGGACGCTTATAACAGCCTCACCTTCTGGCTGAAGAAGCCGGCCAAACTTCCCAAGGCCAAGAAGGGCGAGCCGCCGGTGGTGCCCACGGCGGAATATGAGTTCCTGCAACGCATCGGTGGGAGCCGCTTCTGGGCAAAGTTGCCTGACGTGAACAACATCGTATGCGAGATGGCATGAACGACTTTCAATTGGAGCAGTTCGTCCGGTCGATGCTGCGGGACAGCAACAAGACCATGACCACCGAGGTCATGGTCATGTACCTTTGGCACGACCACGGGTTACGCCTGACCGTCACGCGGGTGCGCGACATGCGCATCCGCATCCTCGCGGAGATGGACTACGATGAAAAACTTTCTGCACGCATCGCCTGAAGGTTTCAAATTCGACCCGCTTGAGGCCAACGCCATTCCCGGCATCCCCATCACCGTTGACGTGCTGAAGGCCCTGGGCTGCCAAGAGAACAACGGCGGCTGGGAATTCAAATCGCACGGCTACCAGTTCCGCTTTGAGCAGGACGAGGCCGGTCACTGGCGCTATATCGGCCCCGGCACGCCTGCCGCCGGCAAACCGGGCGGCTGGCACTGCGCCACCCATCTCGATGAATGCTTCGGCTTCCTGGCCGACGATATGTACCACGCGGGGAAGGTGGACAAGCTGGGCGAGGTTCGGGACGCGCTGGGCATCGGTGGCGACGTGGACCAAGTTGCGAAAATAAAAACCCCAGAAGGTGATCCGTCGTGAACCGCAAGCGGGGTGGCAACAAGTGCCCGCACACTGCCAAGACGCAGTACGCCACCGAGGAGGACGCGGAGGACGGGCTGTCTTTCATGCTCACAAAAATCCCCGGTTATACGGGCCAGCCGTACTTCTGTCTGTACTGTCACACCTGGCACCTGGGGCGAAAGAACCCGCCCCATAAAAGAAGGCGAAAGCGAACATGATCTTTGACGGCCTCCGGTGGACCCGATCCCATACCGTGGTGCCGCTCCCTCATAGCATGTGGGAGGGCACAAGCAACAATTATGCCACCTTCGGACGGGCAGCCAAGCCCACCGCCAAGGGTGCGGTGCGCACCAAGTACACTTGGAACGGCCAGCCCCCGGCTCGCTACCGGGGCACGCCTGACGAGATCGTGAAAGGCGAGCCTGTGTGGTATGTCTGGGCGGTGCCGATCAAGAGCGACGGCCACAGCTTGACCAACCTCATGTACGGCGCGGACGGCAGCAGCTACTTGCTCCACCAGGGCAGGGTCTACGTTCGTGGGCCGAAGGCCAGTATGCGTATTTGTCGGGGCCGGCGGCGCTAACCATTTGGTTTACATTCTCCGACCCAGGAGGTATAATCTCGGCTGGGAATTAGTCACCACCCTATTTATGCGGAGGCTGCAATGGCGGACCAACGGATTGTGAAACGCCCCAAATCGGTGCTGTGCATCATTGACGTGCAGAGCGGTAAGAACGCCTGGCCCGGTTTCGTGGACAACATCATCCGCGAGATCACCACCGCCAAGAAACGGCGTGCCCACATTGTCGTGGTGGAATATACGAACGGCAGCGCCGTGTCGCAGGGGATTACCACTACGAAGGAGATCATGGCCGCAATCGGTCGCACCCGCTACAGCCGTGTCGTCAAGACCCAGATCGACGGCGGGGACTTGGTGTTGCAAGCCCTCAAGGCCAAGAACATCGAGCCACGGGAAGTCCTCGTCGTGGGCCAAAGCAGCCGGTGCTGCGTCGTGGCCACCGTCAAGACATTACGCAAGGCCCTGGGGCCGGAGCGTGTCACGGTAGTCCCGGACTGCTCCTGGCCCGAAGCATGGAAAGAAGACTTTGTGGACGAACCAAGCCTGCGCCAACAACGCAAGGCAAGTGCGTGAGTGGGTGGGCGACCAGGGTGGCCTGGTCGCCCACTTCTCCTTGGAGGCAACATGAAAGAAAAGACCATGTACCACGTCGAGAAGTTTATCCCGACCGAGTGCCCGAAGTGCCGGCACCCCTTCCTGAAGGAAGGCGACGACTATGTTCGCCTGCTGGGCGACATCGTGAACGGCGAGAAGCGGGTGCGGCAGACGAAGGGATACATCATCAACATTTGCGCCAAGTGCCAAAACTACACCGCCTTCATACAACTCGAAACTTACCAAGTATCCAGCAAGAAGGAGGCCGAGCGCCTGGTTCAGAAGGAGGGATTTCGCAACCTGCTCAAAGTCAAGGCCACCGGCACCCACTGTCAGGACCACCACGCGGTCCACGCCCAAATGCCCGGCGTCCGCGTCTACGGGATCAAGTGCGATGATGAAGAAAATCAGTGACTATATCAACACCGATCCCGGCGAGGGCTGGCGGCGTCTTGCCTTTGTTGAGGAGGTCGCGCCCGATGCCATCAGTTTCGGGCGCGGCGGTTTACAGGTGCTTGCCAGCGTGCGCACGTCGGCCAACAAGGTTCCCTTCGTCCACTTCTCCATCGGCTTGTGCCCCTCGATGGAGCCGCAGTTGGACAAACAGGAAATGCTGGCGCTGGTGGTTCGTGAGGCACCCAACATCATCCGGCTGTTCTTCGGAGAAGTAATGTATATTCCCCTGCCGCCAGACCCACGGCTGCCGGAAATGTCCCATTGGGCAATTAAGGTGGAAGAGCCTCAATGAAACGAATCCTTCACGCCCGGCTCGTCTACCAGGACCACCTGCGCCGACCGTGCAAAACCGTGTGCGACGTGGTGCAGGACGAAATATTCGGGGACCGGCTATGCGTGATCTTCACCGAGTTGAACGACAACACCGGGCCGAGCATCACCAACTCGGTCGAGGACGCCATCATCGCCTTCTGCGAAGACCGCAATATGTTCCCGCAGCAGGGCGTGTTCTTTGAGCGTTACCAAAACCACCCCCAAGACCTGGACCAGATCATTTTTGAAATGTCGGGCGACAGGCCCACCAATATAAGCTGGAAGCGGCTCGACCCCAACCTGGCCCGGCAAATACTGGACTGCATCGACCATGAGTGAAAAAGAAACGATCATCCTCGGCGGTCAGGCCCACGAGATCGAGGTGCGCCCCATCACGCTGATCTGCAAGGCAGCCAACGTGCCCTTCGACGTGCAGACACCGGGCCGCATCATGATCGACACGTTCATGACCGTCAAGCACACCCAGGAAGTGCAACGCCTCCATCCACGCACCGAGAAGCTGTTCAAGATCGTCTTTCCCGACTACGGCCTGGCCGTGACGCCTGACAACATCCGCCGCGAAGGCACCGGGATGCAGCATGTCCTGGGTCTGGTCGATCTTTCCCTGCGATACCTGGACGAAGGTACAAAGTTCGGGTGGCGCTACCCGGAAGCGCACCTGCACCCGGCGGCACAAGCCCCACTGGCGGATGTACTTATCGCGTTGGTGGGCACGGAGCGCCTGCTCGACATCATTCTCTGAGGAAAAATCGAGAACGGATTGGCGGTTGTGGGGCGGTAGCTGTAGAGAATCTACAGGGTTCGGAGCATACCATGACCGCATCCGCTAATCTTGCGATCCTGGCTCAGCAGGAGTTCTTGTTCCACCGGGACGAGGCCAATCCGCAGACCTACCGTTTGCGGCCCGCCCCCACGGAGCAGGAGCGCATCGACCGCACCAGCCTGACTTGCCCGCGCAACCCGCTCACCAAGGTGATCGGCAACCGCGAGGCTCGCAAGCGGCTGGGCCGTGCGGCCTGCTCTGCTCTGGCCCATGCCAACCACGTCTGCAACGACCTGGCGTTCCTGTTCACCGGGCCGAAGGGCGTAGGCAAGACCAACATCGCCCGCCGGTTCGCGGAGTTGCTTCAGCTTCCGCTTATCGAGATCAGCCCGGCCTGCCTGAAGACCGCGCACGACCTGTTCTCGGAAATTAAGAACAGCCTGGAACACGCCGGCATCCCCCTGGTCGAGTGTAAGGGGGACAAGCGTTTCGTCCTACCGCCGTGCGTCATCTTCGTGGACGAATGCCACGATCTCAAAAGCAAGCCGAAGGTAGTGACGGCGCTGCTCAAGGCGGTGGCGCAGAACGACCTGACGCTGCGTACCGAACACGGCTACCACGTCAAGACCAACAACGTGACCTGGCTGATGGCGACCACCGACCGGGGTGATATATTCGACGCCCTGGACGACCGCTTCACCGAGATTCCGCTCAACCTCTATACGAAGGCCGAGGTCGCGGAAATTGTCTGGCTAAACTACGGCCAGGACCAGGCCAGCGACGGGAAACCAGAGTTGAACCGCGAGGCGTGCGCCCTGGTGGCCCACTATCGTGCCCGCCACCCCCGCAAGGCCCTCGAATTCGCCCGCGAGGTTCGTCTGGCGAAGCGTAGCACCAACACCTGGCGCGAAGCCTGCGAGGAGGTCGCCAGGGATTGCGGCATCGACCAGTGGGGCATGGACCGTCGCCTGGTGCAGATTCTCACCATCCTGGGCAAGAAGCCGGTGGCGAAGGATCGCCTGCCCACCCTGATCGGGGTGAAGGAGGCGGAACTCAAAAAGTTCCATCTACCGTTCCTGCTGTGTGAAACGGAAGACCAGCAGGCTTACGTCAACGTGACCGGCCAGGGCTATACCATTACGAGGGCTGGCCTGGCCGAATTGGACAAGCGGGCCGTGCAGCACAACGGCAGCAAGGCCCTTGGAGAACACTAATGAAGACGCCGAACGTCGAGTCCGCCACTGTAACGGCCAGGGTCATTTCGCGTTTGATGCGGAAGGCCGGCTTCCAGATGGCGGACACCAGCGACCGTTTCCACTGGACCGAGGGCTACCACGTCAGCCGCGTCGGTTGCAGCAACGTGGTGAGCATCGACTTCCACGTTGACAGTCACTACCTGCCCCTCAAGCCGGAGCAGGTGGCCCGCAGGCAGGAGGCTCGCGCCAAGCTGGACGCCTGGCTCAAGGAACGCGGCTACGAGCGGGAGCAGGGCACCGGCTATATCAAGTGCAAAAGGCCCGACTGACATGGCGATCACCCACAACAAAATCAAAAAGATCGTGGCGCTGGGCGATTTGGCCAAGCAACTTGGCCTGCCCGGCGTCGTGGAACACCGCCGCTACAGCACTGAGATCGTCCTGGTCATCCCGCTTGGCTGCAACTGCGCCCAGGCTGAGGCCAACATCCGGCGGCTGGCGAACAACCTGGAGAACCAACATGGAGATGAAGGTACGGATGAACTTTGATCTGACCATCTCCGTCGATGGCGCGGAGATGCGTTTGATCCTCTCGGCTCTCGCCAACCGACTGAGGCCGGAGCAGATCGAGCCGGCGCTGGCCCTGCAAAAGCGTCTGGCCGAGGCGCGGCTGGGGCAAATGAAACACATCACCAACGAGTACCAGAAACTCGTGGACAACATCAACGAGGCCGAACGCGAGGGGGACCAATAATGGGCATGGTGAAACGTTTTTTTGAGGACTACTGCGAGGCCAAGCATCCCGACGACCTCGACGCCCAGGACGCGCTGTTCGAGGCGATCTGCGAGGGCCGCGTCCAAATCCCGCTCATGGAGATGCACCAGACCATTCAGGAATATAGAGCAAAGCGACCTGATCGGGTCCAGACGCCTCCCCCGGAGGCGTAAATATGGCGAACACCAAACGCCGACCCGACAGGAGACTCATGAACCGTGTGTTGATTGACCCGACCGAGGAAGAAGTATTCTACCTGACCGCCGAGGCGACTGAAAGTGCAAATCAAGGAGCGAAAGTGCGGCTGGCCAAGCAGCCACCGATCACCGAGGTCACCAGGACGGCTTCCGGGCGGGTTGAAACAAACGGCGGCGGGGTGCCGAGTACCCACGGCTTCCCCGCCCAAACGTCGCGCATCGGCCTGGCCTGGTGGACCGATGGCCAGGGCCGCAAGCATGTTCGCGTGGTCAGCGACCGCGTTAACGTCAGCAACCGCACCGTGGGGTCCGTCTTCGGTCCAAACGCCCAGGCCATGCCCGACTTTTGGTGCGTCTACCCCGGCACCGCAGAAATTAAAAAGGTCAAGGGCCAGACCGCCCTGATCTTAACCTGCGGCTGCGGGCGCAAGGGGGACATCAGGGAACTGGCCTGGGACGGCGAACGCTGCGGCGTCTGCCGTGATACCGACCGTTACGAGAACGAAACCGGCTTTCGCCCTGGGGTGGGCCGATGAACTGGAAGTTAAAAAACACCAAGGTCAAGACCGGGAAATATATTGGCGAGCGTACCGTCCGTACCCGCCTACGCGAGAAGCTGGGTCCGCTCACCGAGGCATCCCTGCCCCTCACTCAAGGCCGGTGCGTTGTTTGCAATGAACCGTTCAAGCCGGGTGACTACTGGACAGTCGTTAACCGAGTGGAACTGCCGGAGTGGGACGACGGCAAAATAAAAGTCGCCAGCATCTTGGACGAATGCGCCCACTGGCGGTGCTGGCGGAAACCGTACCGAAGCCTGGATGCGGAGTAGGCCATGAAATGGACTGAAACCAAGACGTTGCTGCTGTGGATTGCCATGATCCTCTGGTGCTGCGGGGTGTGGTATTTGGCGGTCTACTTGCTGCCATAAATTCTACTTTACAACTGCCCAAACCGCGCAGTACCATAGGGTCATAGGAGGAACACCATGACCGAGAAAGCGAAAAAACTGAGCCAAAACGAGCTTCGTGAAGAAATCACCGAGCGTATTGTGGAGGCAATGCAGCGTGGCCTGCCGCCGTGGCGCGAGCCTTACCGCCGCGACCCGAATTCCGGCTTCCCCACGAACGTGATCTCCAGCAAGCGGTACACCGGCATCAACACGCTGCTGCTCACCGCCACCGCGATGGAGCGGGAGTACAAAAGCAAGTGGTGGGGGACGTATAACCAGTGGCACGCAATGGGCGCTCAGGTCAAGAAACGCCCCTCCAGCATCCGCGAGGGCGAGTGGGGCACCAAGATCGTCTTTTATCGCAAGATCGAAGACGATGAGTTGGACGCGAAGGGCGACCCGAAGCGCTATTTCTTCGTGTTGCGGTCCTTCACCGTCTTCAACGTCGAGCAAGTCGAAGGCGACCACCTAAGCATGTTCCGTGCCGGGGAGGAATGCGAACTGGAAGACCGCTTCCTGGCCACGCTGACCTACGATCATGTGGATGACATGGTGGAGGCCACCAAGGCGAAGTTCGACGTAGGACCGGAGCCAAAATATCTGTACCCGCCCGCCGACAAAATCCTGATGCCCAAGAAGTCGCTATTCGTGGACCTGCGCAATTACTACGCCACCAAGTTCCACGAGTTGATCCACTGGACGGAGCCGCGCCTGGGCTGGCCCAGCAAGCACCAGAATCTCCAGGGTGCCGATCTGGAGGCGATGGGCGAGTTGATCGCGGAGATCGGGGCTTGCTACCTGGAAACCGAGTTGCAAATCCCGCACAGCGAGGACATGACGAACCACCACAAGTACATCCAGACCTGGCTTCATGTGCTGCGCGGCAACCACCGCCGCATCTTTGAAGCCTCCCACCAGGCAACGAAGGCCGTGGATTTTCTGCTCGCCTTCAGCCGCCCTGTCACTAAGAAGGAGGACACCGACGATGAGTAAGCCCAAGACCCGCAAAAGCAAGGTGATCGTGATGGACTGCACCACGAGCATCAGCCACCACGGAAGCAAGAAGTTCAGGGTTGTCAAGACCGTCAACCGCCTCGACCCGGCCATTGATGAGACGCTGACGGCGGTGGACCTGGAACACCTGATTGACACGGAGCCGGACTGCACCGTGGAGGTTGTTCCTTTCAAAAGGAAGCGCTAGTTTACAACTGGCCCAATGGGTCGTAGAATTTGGAAAGAGGGTCAAATGAGCCAGCGAGTGTTCACCCAGGGCAATCTGGAAGTTTTCACAGGCTGGGATCGGCCTTTGCAGCGCTTCTTCTTGCTCATCGAGCGCCAGGATGCGTCTGACGAGGACGAGGATCAGGGCTACGTCTTCAACAACTTGCGGCGGGCCAACCCCGGCATGAGCCTGGAGGAGATCGACGCGGAACTTCAAAAGGCCCGGATCGACCCGCCGCCGACGCTGTTTGCCGACCTGGAAGAAGACCGCCGGCTCGACCGTGGCAACTACCGCCAGGGTTACTACCTCGTGGATGGGGCCTGGCAAAAACAGTAAGGTGCAAAATGCGACTCGCAACGGTTTCTGTGCGGGCGGGCATTGACCAGGACGACGCACCGCGTATCTTAGCCCTGGCGGTGCCCTGCCCCGACGAACCGTGGGCCAAGGTCGTGACCTACCAGGGCCGGCAATATGTCGTCGGCCAGGGCCGCAGCCGCGACCACTATGTAATCTTCGACTTCCCGTTCCCCGGCCACAGCGACCAGTGGAAGATCGTGCTTCCGATCAATAAGCCGGAGGATTTGCTGCGGCAACTGACCGAAGGTAGGTGAGAGCATGAAGCTCACCATTGAACTTGTCCCCCGCCCGTGCTGGCATAAAAGCCTTGCCAAACTCCACGCCCTCGGCCTGTTCCCGGAATGGGATAAAGTTCGCGCCGAAGCCCTGCTCAAAAGCAATAATGCCTGCGCTTTCTGCGGGGCGTCCCATCAACGACCGACTCGCTTCCCCAACGTCCACGTCCCCGCCGCCCAGCCCCTTCATTGCCACGAAGTCTGGCAGTACGACGATAAAAACTGCGTCCAAACGCTCATCGACGTGGTGCCGGTGTGCAATATGTGCCACCACGTCAAGCACCTGGGCCTGGCCGAACTGCTGGCCAGCCAGGGCAAGCTGGACTTTAAGAAGGTGATCGAACACTTCCTGGCCGTCAACAACGCCAAGCCGGCAGACTTCGAGCGCGAGGCCCGCGAAGCCTTCGCAACCTTCAACGAGCGCTCCCAGAAGGAATGGACCACACACTTTGGCCCGTACAACGCCCTGGTCGATGCCAACTTTGTTAAGGACTGGAATCTTGACATTTGCGACGAGGCCATCGGGTTCGAGGAGGAGCAGGACCACAATAAACCTTCGAGCGTGTCCAGCAAAACGTGGGTGAATGCCTTCTCTCGGAAACACCACCGGGGGCAAGGGAGCGGAAGCTGGCTCATCAGGGGCACCATTCAAGAAATAGATGACCTTTGGCCCTTGGTCAAGGAGGCCACAGAGCAGGGATCGCTGGGGGTAAGCGCGTTCGCGTCCACCGCCGCCTTCAAGGGAGGAACAAGGATCATCGGCGTGACCACGGGCCACCACCAGGACATATATCAGGTGGCTCAACAAATCGCCGGGCTTGGTTACGCTGGCACCGTGGAGTGGAAGAACAGCAAGACGAAGAAGATCGAGCATACCGCCGACCTGGGAGGGTTCAGTGAGTGACGTGCCGCCCCTCAAATATGTCGATTGCTCGCAGAAGCGCCAGCTACTCGCTTGGCTGCGCGAGAACTATGAGGATGCCAAGCAAGCTGGCCAACAGTTATTCTGCTGGTGCTACGACACCAAGCGCGAGGAAGAAATCTGTCTCGCGCCGTCCGGCCTGACTTTAGAGCAAGTGCGGGACGATATTGAAAAGAAGAAGATGCCTCTGGTCATCCGCCGCGTCTTCACCACCGCCCTCGCCTTCAACCTCCAGATTTCCGATCTGTAAACTTATGGCCCGCTCACGGAGGGGTAAGCGTTGACATTTGATCGTGAGACTGAACGGCTCATGGCCGAGTTTTTCAAGGACAAAAAGTGCTGCAAGTGTGGGAGGGAGGCGAACCGCTTATATCAGGGATCATATTTCTGTTACGAATGCTTCGACCGCAAACGGCGGAAGAAGTATACCATTCCAAACGTGAAGGATCACACGCATGATCGAATTTAGAAAAGGCAACATTTGGGACGCGAAGGATTTACAAGCCCTGGTCAACACGGTGAACTGCATCGGCGTCATGGGCAAGGGTCTGGCGCTCCAGTTCAAGTGTCGCTACCCGGCGATGTACGACGAATATGTGCGGGTCTGCGTGGAGGAAGCCCTGGGGCCGGGCGAAATCCTGGCGTGGGAGAACCCCAAGCCGCCACCGCAATATATCTTCAACTTCGCCACCAAGGGTGAGTGGCGTCAGCCCTCCCGCTACACCTGGATCGAGGACGGCCTTATCGACCTGGCCGTGCGGATTCGGACTTTGAAAATTAAAAGCATCGGCATCCCAGCCCTGGGCTGCGCCAACGGCGGGCTGGAGTGGGCCAAGGTGAAGTTGCAGATTCAAAGCGCCCACGACACCTTCTGGCATGACTGCCGGGTGGTGGTCTACGAACCCCTGGACGGCTCCTGAATTGTGCTTTACAATACCGAGGGCGGTCGCTAAGCTAACCCTTACTCGCACCTTCCCTCGTTTCGCCGGGATGACGATGGACCCCATCTGTACGATTTATGCACGCTGCGGCTTCACCCGCCTCGTGATTAAGCAGACACGGAGCGGCCTCTATTACTATGTGAAGCATGACCACGAGGCCCACTGGACCCGGATTCAGCCCAACGAGGTTCTGGAGTACGTCCCCAGCGTCGAAGACCTGGACACGAGCGTGTGGTTCTTCCACCGCCGCCGCAACGAGTGGCAATACCTGGAAGGCTTGCCAGTCACCTACGAACGCCCGAAAAAACAGAAAAACCCGTAGCCAAGGAGGGGTGCCACCTGGAGACATCATGCACCACGTTCGACAGCAACGCCATTTGCAAAAACTCCTGCGCCGGGTACAGGAAGCCCCTGACGCCCTCGCCCTGGCAAGGCTGGGCGATCAGGAACTAGACGAGGTTCTTGCCTCCAACCTGCTTCGCGGCCCCGACCTCAGCAAAGCCAGCCACGCCAAGATCATTCGCAGCCTCTACGGCGCTGACGCCGCCTTCTCCCGCCTCTGGGCATCCATCGAAGACAACCTGCGCAAACTCCCCGAAGACCTTCTTCCGCAGGTCGCGGCCAACCGCGTCAGTCCGGGGCGCTTTTTCAAAATTCTCGTGCAAACCGAGATTGACCGCCGCGCCAAGAGCAAGAAACTGAACACCCTTTCAGCGCCGAGCGACAACGGCACGACAACCCCGGACTGGTGGCGGGATAAATAACTTTACAACTGGCCTTTCCGGGCAGTATAATAGACCCAACGGCATCGGAGGCCGTGAGCCGCAAAGGACTTACGGCGAATCACGAAAATCGTGAACGCCTTTCGGAATCAGGGGCGGTAGAGTCGGAGGACTTTCACCCCGATACGACTGGCTTCTCGGAGGGTTCTGCGATGGCCGTTTTCCCCAACAAGTACGAGAAAACCTGCAATGGTCGTGGCTGCGGCAAGCGCGTCCGCGTGGGCGAGGGCTTCATTCAGAAGATCAACGGCGGCTGGGTGACGTGGTGCCGGGACTGCTGCCCGGAACGCATCGCCCCGGCTGCCGCCCGTCCCGCTCCCCGCCGCGTGCTGACCGCTCAGGGCCACGTCCTCACGCCGTATGAGCCGGACAACCTGGCTCTGGTGCGCTCCTTCCCTGGGGCACGCTTCCACGGCAACAAGGACATTTGCCCCGTCTGCAACACCCGCCACGGCGAGTGTTTCTGGTCCGTGTCGCTGGCCCAGGCCGACCGCGAGCGCGTCCTTCAGATCGCGGACGAACTCAAGCTGGACGTTGCGCCCGAACTGCGCAACATCGTGGTGACCGAGCAGGCGCAGAACGCCACGATGGCGGGCCTGTACCCGTATCAGGTCACCGGCGTCAACTGGCTGTCCAAGCAGGACTACGCCCTGCTGGGCGACGAGATGGGTCTGGGCAAGACGATCCAGACGCTCGTGGCCCTGCCCAACAAGGCCCGCGTCCTGGTGGTCGCCCCGAACAGCCTGAAGTACAACTGGCGGGATGAAGCCGCCAAGTGGCGGACAGACTACACCTGCACCGTCATCAACGGCGGGGCCAACTTCCGCACGCCTCGCCAGGGCGAAATCCTCGTGGTCAACTACGAGTGCCTGCCCGACTTCCTGATGCCGCCCGCCCGCAAGAAGGGGAAGGGTAGCTGGCAGGAGAACGCCCGGCAGCTTCAGGCGCACTACGACATTCTGCGCAGCCAGCACCCGGACCTGTGTGAGTGCATCGTCGTGGTGGACGAGGCGCACAAGGTCAAGGGGATGGACACGCAGCGCGGCCAGAAGGTCTGCACGCTGACGCACATTTGCAAGAAGGGCTGGGGCCTGACCGGAACGCCTCTGCTCAACAAGGCGCTCGACCTGTGGGGCGTCCTGGTCAACCTGAACCTGGAGCGGCGCGCCTTCGGGAACGCCCACGGCGAGTACGCCTACCCCAACTTCCAGCGTGCCTTCAACTGCACGAAGGAAGTCATCTGGGCGGGCCGGCGCAACGGCCACCGGGAAGTGTTGCAGTGGGGCGAGCCGACCCCGGAAGTCCCGGAGAAGATGCGGCGTGTCATGCTCCAGCGCAAGCGTACCGCCGTGCTGCCCGACCTGCCCACGAAGACGTACACCGAGATTCTTGTTTCGCTGGACGACGTTCCGGGCGCGTCCCACATCAAGAAGGAACTGGATAGTCTTTGGGGGGAGTGGGGCACCCTCATGGACGAAAAGGAAGACCTGCCGCCCTTCACGGCGTTCTCGCTGGTCCGCGAGAAGCTGGCCCGTCTGTGCGTGCCGGCGCTCATGGAGTACGTCGAGAACTGCGAGGAGCAGGAAGTCAACCTCGTGGTCGCCACCGCCCACCTGGCCCCTCTGGACGCCCTGCTGGGCCGCGAGGGCTGGGCCGTGATCTCCGGCGAGACGAAGCCGGAGGATCGGCAGACGATCTGCAACAACCAGCGTGCGGGCCGGCTGCGGGGCGTCGGTTGCTCCATCACGGCGGCTGGCGTCGGCCTCAATCTGACCGGGGCGAGCCGCATGGTGTTCGTGGACCTGGATTGGGTTCCGGCGAACAACTGGCAGATGGAAGACCGCATCTGCCGTATCGGCCAGACGGCCAACAAGTGCGAGATCGTGCGGTTCGTGGTCGATCACCCGCTTTGCCGGCATATCCACAAGTTGTTGGCCAAGAAGATCGCCCTCATTGCCGCCGCCATCGACGGCAAGGCCCAGGCCACGGTGCCCACGGCTCCGGTCGCTCCTGCCCGCCAGGGCGAGAGCGAAGAGGAATTCGCTGCCCGCATGAAGCGGGTGGCCGAGGCGGAAGCCGAGTACGACCGGCAGCAGGCCGAGAAGCTGGCTGCCGCCGCCAAGGCCGAGGGCCAGGCCAAGGCCAAGGTTGTCCTTGAGCGGGAGGCTCGCAACGCCAAGGGTACGACCCGTTGCATCCTGCCTCTCACCCCGGAGCGGATCGACGCCGTGCGGCGGGCCTTCAAGTACATGCTGTCGGTCTGCGACGGCGCTCATGCCAGGGACGGGCAGGGCTTCAATAAGCCTGACGCGATTTTGGCTCACCTTGTCTTGAGTTCCGGTTTGGAGCAGCCGGACGAGTTGAACGCGGCCTACTGGATGCTGACCCGCTACCACCGGCAGCTTTTCCAGCGCGAACCGTTGCTTTTTCGCAGCTAATCGGCTAGAGTGACCTGGGTGGGGCGGGCATATCCTGACCCCCCAGGTCGGGACGGCGTGGAAGAAGGATGAAATCGACCGGATGCGGTGGTTGCCCATCCTGAACACCCCGCCTCACCGCCCCCGCGCCAAAAGGCGGGGGCGGGTTTGTTTCCAGCCCCAATCTGGTTAGTACGACGCCGCAGCCCCGGTTTTTCGCCGGGGCTGCGGCGTTTTCCTTTACAACACCCCCTATCCTGCTATAGAATTAGCTTGGAGAGCGTGAATTCCTTCCTCCTGACAAGGAGCCGACATGAATGACCTGGACCAGTACGACGTGCTTGTGAGGGAACGTGACGGGCGTGGCGTTCGCGCCCGCATGGGGCCTTACACCAAGAAGCAGGCCGACAGCATCGCCAAGTTCACCAAGAACTACCCCACCGAGGTTGTCGAGCATGATTCCGACGCCTGCCGCAAGGCGAAGGAGGCGAAGGCCAATGGCGCTAACACTTGACCGCCTTCGCAGCCTTACGACACAGGCGCACGCCAGGGCCGAAGCAGCCCGCACCGTTTCCGAACAAGCCGCACAACAGAAGGCCAGGCAACGGGCCAAACGCCACCGTTTGCTTGCCGATCAGATCGTTGAAAGAATCGAGCTTCGCGCCGAGAAAGCCGCGCTGCGCGAAGAGCGGGAATGCGTGGTCATGCGCCTTCGCAACCCCCGCGACTATACCTACGCTGCCCCGGTACGGCCAGAAACCCTGATGGGGGTCGCCCGGTTGGTCTGGGACGACTTGGCCCATTTGCCGCTTCATCTCCGCGAGTGGGATGACGGCGTGGGCATCAAGGGCGGCTGGGACATCGTGCTGCAATGGTAATACATAGCAGCAGCTTCAACAACAAGGAGAATCCATGAGCAACCCCGCTACGACGGCCAAACCGCATCACTACCAACTGCGGGACAAGGCCAAGAACACCTTCCTCACCTACGACGACCTGTTCCCCGACCGCGAGGACGAGACGCACGGCGATCAGGTGGCGATGTGTCTGGAGGAGGAGAAGGCCCACGACCTCCGCTTCAAATATGAGCAGGAGTTTCGCCAGGTGGGTGCCGATGAAATCGAGATCGAGGTCGTCGCCTTCTCTGCCGCCGGGCATGAGATCGGCGTGTCGTAATATAAGAACCAGGACCGCCAACCCCAGGGAAAGGAGCGATCAATGTGCATCTGCATTCCGCCCATAAAGAACAGGAGCGCCACCATGAGACGCCATGTCAAAACCCCGCCCAAGTTCGTGATCCTCGCGCTGGCCGATGAGTTGTCATTCGCGGACGCCGCCGACCTGATCGGGGTCCACGAACGCACCTTCTCCAAGTGGTATCACCACGCCCTGCCCGACATCGAACACCGCTCCGGGCCGCGCCCCATCGAGCCGCCGCCCAAGCGCAAACTGCTCGCCATCCTGCGCACCCACAGCAACCAGGAAACCGCCGACTATTTCAGTGTCGGCTATAAAACGCTCGCTCGCTGGTTACGCGAGTATGAGATCGAAGACCGCCTGTTCGACCAGGATGAAATGATCTCGCTGGCCGAAGCCGCCCGCACGATGAACGTCAGCCGCATGGCGATGAGCAACTGGTTCCGTGCGGGCCTTATCCCCGGTGCGCGGAAACTCAATGGCACCAGGGTCATGGTGCCGGCCTCCAGCCTCCAGACTCTCCAACTGTGGCGCAATCAAAACGACGGCGAGCCGGTATATAACGCCGGCAGCACCTACCGTCGTTCCGCCGCCCTGGCGCTGCCGCAAGAAATCACCTGAGAATTGGAGGACCATGATCGAATGCTACAAAGTTCAAGTACGGCTGAGGAAGGCCGATAGAAGCACAGGCTGCCTGGAACAGTTCTTTATTTCGGAGGCCGTTCCGAGTGAAGCTGTCCAGGCAGCCGTCGCCTGGGCGAAGAACAGGTTGGAATCTCTCAACGACCTGTATAAAGAAATCGAGGCCGTCGATCTGTGGAGGTTCAGCATCGAGACGCCCCAGCCCAACGGAATGATCGGCTCCCGCAATTTATATTCCGTGTTCTCGTGGCAGAAGGGTGATGCCGACTCCCTCGATCAAAAGCTGGATAGCCTGTACGCCCAGGTCGTTTCATGAAAAACTTGCGTCAGGGCGACTTGTCAGCAGTCTCGCCAACTGAGTTATCGGTCGAAGGTCGCTTAAACCAGTGAGTGGTCGTAGTCTGACAACATCGACCACTTTGCGAACCGTCTGAGGCCGCTAGATCGCCCCCTGCCCGCCGGGAAGTGGACACCCGGCGGTCGCCCACAGTCCTGGCCCGCCCAAGAAAGTATCAGGGGCCGAGCCGATACCCTCCACAAGTGGAAGCGAAGCCCTATGACCAGGGGGAAGAGAGAAACGGTGCCGAGGTTTATCTCACGAAGCCGGCCCGTTGCCCCCTGCGAATAACTGCCACTGACCTGGCGCAAGCTTTTATTTCCTTTACAACGGCCCGCACCCGTCACTATAGTGCGTTGGTAGGAAACCCAAGGAGATCAGGAGTGACCGTGAAACACCCGTTTCTCGCCGTGGACCGCGCCAAGCTGAAGACCCATCGCTTTGACAGTGCCGAACAACTGGCGACCTTCCTCTGGGGCAAGCGCATCGAGCGCTATATCATCCTCAAGGATGAGCGCAAAGTGGTCCACCTGACCCAAGCCGATGTCAAGGTGATGACCCGGCAGCTTGAAGCCGCCTAAAAACGCCAGGACGCCCACAACGCCCAGGGCAGCCTGGGTTTTTTAATTTCAGGAGGAAATTGAGAACGATCCGACCTTTCGGGGGCGTAACAGGGTGGACCGAGACTCTACCTTCACCGGAGGCAAATATCATGCCGAAGCACCGCTCCCGCGTCATCGTCGTCAGCGACGTTGACTTGCGCATCATCAGCACCGACACGCCCGCCCAAAACTACGGCAACGGTCGCGTCCGCAAGGACGTGTACCTGGAGGGCAGCGTCTATATCAACGGCAAGGAATTGCCCTTGCGCTGCCATCTGATGAACAGCGACGGCAGCATCCCCCGTAACGAGGGGAAGTGGTACGTCAAGGTGGACGTGAACGAGAAGGAAAAGCCCAAGGATTGGTGTTTCGTCGGTGCCGACAACACCCTGCGCTATTTCCAGAAGGAATGCCCCCTCTGCGACGGCGGGCAGGGCTACGAGGACCACGGCCAGGTCGCCCAGGCGGTCGCCGCCAAGGTCTACGCCTTCGTGGAAGCGCTCGGCTACCAGCCCGCCGACTACGACGGCCTGCTATCCCACGTCGATGTTCACGCCGATAACGTCGAGAACCTGCCCGCCGGCCCCACCAGGCGGCGCGGTTATATCTTCCAGCACGAATACCGCCATCGTATAAAGTGCCCCGTCCACGGCACTATCGAAGTCAGCGAATTCGAGGCTGACGGAGACTGATTCCCCTAACCCTGGAGACACCGACCATGACCGACCGACTCAAGGAAACCAACGTCGCCGCCAGGGCATACCTGCTGGCCAAGGCCCATTTCGACAACACCTACCTGGGCTGGTGGGTCAACGACGTGCAGCCTTGCGACGACGACACCGGCTACAAGCTGCTGGAAGAATTCAAGCAGTACGTTGAAACTTTCTACTTCGGATACAAGCGCCATGACGTGGGCGTGAAACACGCGGCCAACGAGTTGTTCCGCCGCCACCGCACCGGCGAGTCTGCCTGGACCTACGAGCAATTGGCCGGCTTCGTCAAGTGGTACGACCGCATTCACCACAAGGTCGGCAGGGGCATCGGCCACCTGTTCGACTACCACGGCGACGGGTTCAGCGACCTTTGCGATTCGCTGCCGCTCGCCGGCAAGGCCATCATCGAGCGCTGCCTGGCCTCTCACCCCAAAAGTAATAAGCCGAGGCGGGAGGGCTTCTTGGAGGAAAACGAGATCGGTGAGGCCATCAAGGAAGCCTGCGGCGAGAAGTGGCAGCAGTTCATCGTCCACGGCGAGAACTACGTCGAGATGGCGCTGAGCGACCAGGCCAAGAAGTGGTTCGTCCACAACCTGTTGGGCGACCATATCCCCGGCGTCGAACCGTACACCGAGGAAGAGCAGGAGTTGCTGTCCCACCTGGACCACCACGACGACTAACCGGAGCCAACCGTGCGACGACCGATACCGCGTTACTTTACCCACGCCCACAACATCGAGGGCTGCCTTCGCAACGGCAGCTTCGTGCGCCAGACCGGCCAAAAACTGGTCCAGTACATCAACGGGGACTTCATGGGCGAGATTTTGGCCGTGCCGGAGTCCATGACCGAGGTTGACGCCGCCCTGGCCCTGCGCCTGCTGCCCAAAGTGTGCGGCGGAAAATCGTGAACGCTTTCCCGTTCCAGGGGCGGGAAGGATGGATTCTTAACCCACAAACGGAGAACAGCCATGAGCAAGATCGACCGTTTCGACCGCGACAACCTGCGCACCCTTCGGGCCGACCTGGACGCCGCCCTCAACACGGTGGCCCAGAAGTACGGCATCAACCTCGCCCTGGGGACGGGGCGGTTCGACCCGGAGTCCGTGACCTGGAAGCTGACCGGCAACGTGGTCCGCAGCGCCAACGTCAAGACCAAGGAAGCGCTCGACTTCGAGCGCTACGCCGCGTCCTGGGGCCTGGAGAAGTCGGACCTGGGTGCGGAATTCACCCAGGGTCGCAAGCGCTTCCAGATCACCGGGGCCAAGCCGTCCAGCCACAAGTACCCGATTCTCGCCAAGGAACAGCGCTCCGGCAAGACCTACAAGTTCTCGCCGGTGCTGGTGAAGATGTATCTGGGCAAGAAGCCCTCCGGCCCTGCCGTGGACGAGCAGTACGTCGTGGTTGAGGATGAGGGGCGCTATTTCGTGCTGGACACGACTTCCAACCGCCGGCTGCGTGGGCCGGAGCGTGACGGGGCTTTCAAGGACGAGGAAGACGCCCAGGACCACGCCGATATGCTGAGCATGGGCACCCACCCCGCCAGCGTCCCGCCGGGGTTCAACAACCGCCACGAGGATTGACATGATCTTCCGCACGAGCGACGGCTACACCCTGTTTCCCGTCAATGGCGAGTGGGTAGACAGCCCGGACCCGGAGAAGGTCGATCTGACCTTCCGGGCCGGGCCGGACGGCCTGCCCGTTGACGACCTGGGCACCCCGTTGGAGGGAAAGATGGCGACGACCACGCTGGACCGTAAACAACTGACCGCCCTGGCCAACGAGTTGCGCGACCTGTGCCTGGGCCGGTGGGGGCCGACCAGGGAGCAACTGCTCGACGTGATCCAAAAGGCCCTCGAAGCGGGCAGCGTCGAACCACTGCGCCAGATCGACCCGGAGGCACGCTGGGGCGTGGTCAGCGCCCAACTGGAAGAACTGCCCATCCATACCGATGACATGCCGGACGAGAGGCGGTGGTATTATTTCGTCCTGTCGGGCGGTGAGTGGTGGCCCTGCACCGGGGGAGAGGAAGTCAAGCACCCCGTCTACGGCCCGGTGCTGAACTACCGGATCGACTACGACAACGGCGAATGCGAGAGCGGCCCGGCCATGCCCGGCCATTGGGCACATTGCAGCGCCGACCACAACCCGTGCATCCCTTACAAGTACGACCTGGAATGAGCGCACGCCGCAACACCGCCGTCGCCCAATGCTTCTGCTGCGAAGCGCCGGTCGCAGCCGGCAAGGGCTGGATTTACAAATACACGGTCGAGCATGACGGATTTAACCGCAGTACCGACGTGGTGAAGTGCGAGCTATGCAAGTCGCTGGGCATTACGCTCAAGCCGGCCCGCGAGCTACGCGATTCAATCAGTGAAATCTTCAAACCAACTCAGGAGAACTGACGTGGACACCATGAAGTATCTTGTTGAGTGCAAGGCGGACAACCAGAAGTTCAACGTTCGCTTCGCCACCTACGACGAGGCGATGACCTTCTTCCACGCCTTCCACGCTTCCGCCGATTTTCAAAACGCCGTGGTCAAGGAATGGGTGCCCCATCGGGGCTATTTTATCGCCCAACTTTGCCGCGAGCGCAACGTCCCGGTGACCGATCTACAGCCCAGCGAGCCGTTGGCCCCCAGCGACCTGTTGGGCGTGCCGAGAGAGGAGGGGGTCTGATGCGCCACCTGATTGAATTCCGCGCCAACGCCAGCCTCCCCATCGAACGCAAGGGCATTACCGTTGCCTTTCACGTCGAGCGAGGCGCTTCGTGCGAGGCGGACGTGCGCTGCTATGTCATCAAAACCGATACCAACTATGTCGAGGTCGCGGACATTGAGATGCTGGGGGGCACGATCAAGGCCGTCCCCTGCCAGTCCTTTAAGTTCATCGACAAGGAACCTCAGCCATGAAAAGCTACATCGTGCAGGCTTTTTCTTTTACAAACAAAAGTGGCGGCACTGGCATGTGGCGCAAAGGCCAGAAAAACCAGTTCGACCCGCCGTTTAAGGGCACGGCCATCGTCACCGTGGACCGCGACTTCCACGACTATGAGACGGGCCGGCGCTGCATCGGCACCGCCAAGTCGCCGGAGTTGCTGGAGTACATGCGCAAGAACGCCCACCCCGGCGACCAGCGCGTGTTCTTCAGTGGCTTCGATATTGTCAAGGAAGAAGTCACCAAGGACGAATTGGCCGACGCCCTGGAGCAGCTTTACCTCGCCAACGTGCGGGGCGTCCAATTCGGCACCGACCTGCGGCTCAAGGTCGCCAGAAACCTTCTGGTGGCCCTGGGCCGCACTGTGGAGTAAAATCATGCGCATGAGCAAGGACCGCTATGCCGCGCTGACAACCGGCGTGCCCTATAAACCAGGCCGCACGCCGAGCAAGCAGCAGGCCCGGTGGTTGCGGCGGCTCCCCAACGTGCGGGAACTGCGCAGGATGAACGGCAACCACGCTCGCACCGTTAAGTCCGTTATTGAGGCGGGCTGGGCCGAGTGGAAGGGCAGTGGGGATTGGGCCGACCTTGTATTAACCGAGGCCGGCAAGGCAGCCCTGGAGCGTTACCAGGCCAAACCAAAGGAGAAACGACATGCTCACTGATCGCCGCGTGGCTGAGATCAACGCCACGCTAAAGGGCAGCAAGGTGGACAAGGCCCAGGCTTACGACAAGGACGTGGCCGAGCTACTGGCCGAGGTCCAGCGCCTCAAGAACGACAACCGCCTGCTCAACACCGACAAGGACCGGCTGCGCGAACTGGAGCGGCTGGAAGTGGCATTGGCGTCGGTCGGCTACAGCCGTGGCCCGACTGCCGGCTGAATTTGCTTTACGACTGGCCCTGCCGGGACGTAGGATAGACGCCGGGGGCATCACACAAACACCAAGGGAGAGAATCATGGGGAAGGGTGCCATTCTCGACATCATCCGCGAGGCGCTGGAACACCTGCGCAAGCGGAACGACCCGTTCCACGAGATCGCCGCCGAGTGCGACACGATCCAGCGTGCCGTCACCGAACTGCGCAAGATGGACTCCAGCAAGGGCCAGTACATCGAACAACTCAAGGCGGACCTGGAGAAAGAACGCCAGGCCCACGCGAAGTTAAGAAGCGAAGCCGCCAGCGTCGATGCCAGGATCAGAGACGCCAACCAGAAGGAACAGCAGGTCGCGGCCCACGCCCGATCCGCCTGCGCCCTGGCCCAGAAGATCATGGTGTTCCATGAAAACTTCCGCATGGAAGGGCTGGAGAAGAAGCTGGGGGAGGAGTACAGCAGCCTCAAGCGTTTCTGCCACGCCATCGCCAAGGAAATCCAGACCAACTTCCGCAGGCGGCGGGATGTCAAGCCCGATGACATCATGGAACTGTTCGTCAAGCAGATGGACGCCGTGCAACGCTGCGCCACCGACCGGGAGGATTTGATCTACGAGTCCTGTCGGCAAACCATTATCAACTTCTCGATCTATCTCGCCGCCGCCATCACCAAGTTTGGACCCATCGTGGTGGACGAGAACACCGAACTGGAGCCGATGGAGTTTGTCGTGGAAGGTGAGCCGCCCATTCGGTTCACCGTCCGCGCCAAGACCGAGGAGGAAACCGCCCAGGACCAGGCCATCGAGTACCGGGCCAAGGTCAACAGCATGATGGACAGCGTGCGCAATTTCACCAACCTCAACCAGCCCAAGGACGAGGACGAGGAACCGGACCCCAATAAAGCCACCATCGTGGTGGACGACGACGGCCTGCGGCTCGTGGCTCGCCACCTTGTCCGTGGGCAGTGCGACAAGATCAAGCCGCCCCTGGACCCGGACACCAATATCCCCATCAACTACGTTGTGGAAAACGACCAGACCGGCGAAATGACGGTCCAGTGCGGGCTGTGCAAGAAGTCGCTGGGCACCTGCAAACTCAAGCAGGTCATCGACCACAACGGTCGCACCTTCAAGGCCAGCGAAATCAACCAGATGAAGCCGGAGAATGGCGAAAATAAGAAATAAGGACGACATATGGCAAAGGCACGGATGCGCTATGTCTGGAAACCCAAGTGGGCCGACTTGCCCAAGGAACTGCCCAAGAATATAACGCGGAAGGAACTGTTGTCCGCCGAAGACGTGGTGGACATATTCCTCCGCAACCATTACTACTGGTTCACCGACCCCGACAACACCATGTACGACCAGAAGCCGGCGTACCGCACCCTGCTGCTGGAATATCTCAAGAACGGCGAGCAAATCCCCGGCCTGGACTATTCCGCCGTGTACGCCATCGGCAAATTCAACAACGAGTGGCTTTTGCACTTTGAAACGAGGCTCGTATGAACGAAGACGTGACCCACCTGGAAACCCTGATCCGCGACGGCAAGACCGAGGAGGCGCTTGCCCTGGTCGCCCGCATGAAGGAAGCCTTCAACACCAAAATCCCGGAGGGGCAGGCTCTCAACCCGGTCACCATCCGGGGCGTGCTGACTCGCGGCAGCGCCGACCCGGTAAACATCACCCTGGGCCGGCTGTGGCTGTCCGAGAAGGACATGCGCCCGCCGGACAGCAAACCCACCACCCTGTCCAAACTGTGGCAAAAAGGCAATGACAAGGCCCAGCAAGGCCAGGCCGAGGGCATCGAGAAGTGCTTTAGCGTGGTAGTCTGGTGCGGCCCTGACAAGTACCCGCAGCCGCTCGCCACCGGCATCTTTGACGAGGACAAGATCATCGAGGCCCTGCGCCTCCTGTTTCCCAAGGGCGAGTTGATGGACAAATGGATTCTGGTCCAAAACGCCCTCAAGAACTTGCTTATGGGATTGTAGTTTACAACCCCAAGTCCCAGGGGTAAAGTAACGTGTCCTTCGGAGCGATCACCATGAGCAAGCAGTCCTTCAACGCCGCCACCGTGCCCTGGTATGCCCACCCCGACACCAAGCCGGTGCGCCCCAGATCGCCCCGGCCCCTGCCCGAAGACGTGCTGCGCGACAAAATCCGCAAGGGCCGCTACATCCAGGCGCTCTACAATTGGGTGCGGGCCAACTGGCAGGAAGGCGACTACTTCTTCATGCTCCCTTCCGCGCCCAGCCACTCCCAATATAACATCGCCAGCCGCTACGGCATCTTCCGCTCCATGAAACCCCAAGGGGCGATGTCGCGCATTTTCGTGGAGTGGCTGACCGAAGGACACAACATCAACCCGGAAGTCACCACGTTTTATAAACACGCGGTCAAACTCGACGCCGAGGGCGAGCCAGTGGAGTTGCCGCCGGTGGAAGTCAAATGAAGGACGTGCGGCTGATCTGTGAACCGAATGAATGGCGCTGGCCGGACGGCGGCACCGTGGCCAGCTTCCGCTCGTTCTTTGCTCACCTGCCCGCAAACGCCGCCGCCTTCGTCAACGGCAACCCGGCGGACGAAGAAGATTATGTCGAGCCGGGCGATACATTGGAATTCCTGCGGCTGTTCACCCGGAAAAGGACAACGTACCGCAGCATCGACGCCCATTGGGAGGTCTAAAATGTTCGCACTGGCGTTGTTGGTGATGATGCCCGCCGCCGAAGCGCCGGCCCTGGCCCAGAAAGCCTACTTCCGGGTGCTGATTGACGAGGGCAGCGTCGTCTATATCGACGGCGACAAGGCCAACATGCGGGGCCGCACCGAGCGCACTTTCCAAACGCCCTTTCTGCTCCAGGCCAGATATTACTACACCTTCAAGATTGTCTACGCCTCTGGCCGCGAGATCAGCCGCCGCGTCTACTTCCAGCCCGGTGACAGTATCAAACTCGACTACAGGAGCGAGAAGTGAGTACCCTGTACCAACAGTCCGCGCCCACGTTCGGCCACGGCGAGGCCAACTTCCCCGCCGACTACGAAGCCGTGGCCGAAATCGACTCGGACGACCCCGACGTGGTTTTTCAAATTACAAACGTCTGGCCGGACGACGAACCCCGGCTGCGTTTGTTCAAGCGCTGCCGCTCCACGTCCGTGGGCGACATCGTGCTGACGACCGACCATCATCTGCACCTGTGCCTGCCCCTGGGCTGGAAAGACCTGGGCCAATATAATGGCCAGGCCATTCCCGTCCCCGGCAATCTCTACGAGGGCCTGTCCAATGAGTAGCAAGCGTAAACAGTGGGTGGCCAAGTTGCTCGATACCGTGATGGAACACTGGCACTGGCATGGCCACTGTCACCATCTCTGCTCCCACATCTGCAAGCCCGAAGACCCCGGCGAACCGTGGCACGTCGCCATCGCCCCCGCCCTCCAAGAAATCTCCGAACCCGGCCCCCGTGACGGCGAGTTGGTCTGGACGCCCTTTACCTTCGAGTTGGGCGACTTCATTTCCGCCAGGGGCGTCCAGCAATGCAACATGACCGGGTTCAGCCAGGGGCCGATGACCCCCACCCCCGAAATCGTCCTCGACCTGCTGTTTTATAACCGCCCTGTCATTCTCCACATCCTGCTCGAACCCCCCGAAGACGCCCAGCCGGTTGAAGTCCTCGAACCCAGGACCGGCAAGGTGCGCCACAAGTGCCCCAACCACAAGGAGGCCGACGAATAACATGGACCTTCAACGCCAGGCTCTTTTGAACCACGCCAAGGAATCGCTGAAGACCCACCGGGGGGCGACCTTCTACTTCAAGTACACCTGCAAGCACTGCAAGCGCCGCGTCTGCTTCTCCCGGCCCAACATTCTCTACGCCCACGGCGACTGCTACGTTTGTGGCGGGCGCACCAAGGTCGAAGGCGGCGGCTATATGCTCGTCTTCCCCACGGGCGAGCCGGACATCCCCAAGCCCAAGTCCGTCATCGAGGACCACGCCGGTGCCGGGCCGACCTGCTTCCGCCCCACCGAGGCCGTGGACATCCTCGCCGCCATCCAGCAAGTGCTGGGGCCGATGGGCAGCAACATCACCAACGTCGAGGAAAGTGGCAAGGAGGACCATGAAGCCAATTAACCATGAAGCCAATTAACATCGACCGACCGGAAGACATCGCCCTGTTACAAAACGCCGAGGGGCTGACCGTGGGCGGCAGGCTGACCCTCCCCTCCGGCCTCCAGGTGCCCAACCCGCCCAAGGGCCATCGCTGGGTAGTCCACACGTCGCCTCTCCTCCAGATATATTGCGAAAGGATTTCCGATGAGTTGGAGCAAGTTTGAAGACGACTGCCCCGGATGCAAGCCCGCTCTGGCCAGCGTCAAGACCGACGAGAACGGCCAGCCCATCATCAAAGGCGGGATGGCGATGGTGGGCGATCCGCTCCCCGACGACGACCCGCAAATGGTCGCCATCCTGCGTGTCTGGAACGAAACCACCACCCGCCAGGAGCGCGAGGCATATCATGCCGTCTGCTGCCTGGGTTCCCAAAGGCCCGACCACCAACGCCTGGCCGAAGGAATCTTCAAACGGATGCAAAAGGCCCTGAAGGAAGTCAAAGATGGGTAACTGGCGTGATAAACTCCTTCTGATCGGCCTGTACTCGGCCTTCATTGTCCTGGGCTGCGCGGGCCTGGCCTGCCTCCAGGTCTTTTTTCAGTTTACGGACCCGCTCTGGGCGCGTACTATAAACGACACCGCCCACGTCCTCTGGGGCGTGCTGTTGACGTGGGCCTGGATTTGGCTCATGCGGAGGAACATCTTCCGGGTGCGGACCCGCGAAGCGGACGCCTGCCTGCAACGCTCCGGTGAGTTGCTGGAACAGGCCCAACAAACGCTGGAGCGCATCACCGCCATTAACTCGTCGGGGGCTGTACCCAAGACCGAGATCGACATGGAGATTTGACATGGACCGCCAGGACAATTTCAAATACAGCCACGACCTGGGCAAACTGGTGGAGGATGGCTACAAGAAAGGCGAGATCAAATTCGACTGGCAGGGCCACTGCCGGGGCGGGCAGGTGCGGGCCGAAGCTATCGAGCGCGACCTGCACTTCCTGTTTCTCACCACCGAGGCGAGCAAGAAGAAGTGGCAGGAAGTCATCAAGGCCACAAAGACCAAGGAACCCCTTGCCGAACCATTCCCGATCAGCCACGGGATGCTGTCCTGCTACGATTGTGGCGATTGGATGCGCTGGCAGTTCGACGGCGTGACCTTCCGCGCCCGCAACGAGTGCAAATTCAAAAACGGCCTGCGGCCCACCGTCTTTGACTTGAATATTCCCTCCGGGCGGCTGATCGTCGCCAACGACCTGCGCGATCTGTTCCCCGTCGCCGGGGATTATAACATCAACACCACCCTGGGCTTGGTCCTGACGACCGAGAAATACGCCGAAGCCGGCCTGGCCCACGGTTTCGTCGGCAACACCTGCCCCCGCGTTTATAAACTCACCGGCAAGGACACGCATTTTGTCCTCGGCCCCGGCCCATACCCTGGCTGCCGCCGCGTTGCCGGCGTCTGCACCGACCTGTGGTGGTACTCGATCTGCGACGGGGACGAACTGGATCGCCGCCTCAAGGAGCGCAAATATAAGAATCTCAAAAAGGTCTACAAGGAACACAACCTCGACGTGGTGAAGTGCAAGCCCGGCCTGTACCGCTTCTCCCAGGAGTACCATACCCTCGATGACCGCGACCGCAAGCAGGCCGTGTACGCACGCTGGGAGTGGGTCGCCGCCCCGGCACCCGTCAAGGACTATCAGGCCCACTATAAAAGCCTCAACTTCACCGCCGGCCAACTGATACGCGACAGCATGAAACGCTACCCCGGCCTCTACGGCGAAATGGATATGGCGGGCGTCCAGCGTGCCGTCGATCATATTTTCCTCACCAACGGCAACGGCCTGGAAATTCACCCCAACGGGTGGATTGGCGATGCCCCCGATCTGCAACCCGATGCCCCCGACATGGAAATCCCACTTCTTGAAGGGAAATTCCGTTGGTATCCCGGCGGCGACTGGTGCTACCTGGCCCACTGTGCCGGCTTTGCCGATCCCCTGTATGCCAGCCACAAAGAAGGCAACCCGGACCTGAATGAAAGTTTCACCGCACTGGCGTTCAACATCTGCCACAACATCATCACCTACGGGGCTGAGGCCATCGGTAATAACAGCAACAAGAAACGGGCGCAACAGGAGGCCAACGCCCTGGACCGCCTCGCCCGCCGTGCCTTGAAAGCCTTCGCCCAACGCTACCCGTCCAGGGTGCCCGACTACTGCCGGCCCATCCTCAAGAAGATGCGAGTGAAACTATGACGATCTCCAACGCCCGCGCCCAACTCCTGGCCCATTACGGTTTCGCCCGTGACGTTGGGGAAGTCCTGACCGACTTTACCGACAGGGAACTCGAAAGGCTCTGCAAGGACGCCCGCCGCGACCTGGACCGCCTGCTTGCCCTGACCAACGACATCAGGCTGCTGCGCGGCAAACGGCATTTGCTCCGCGAAGTTCTGGGCAAGCTGGACCAGAAATACGACAAGTCTTATGACCTGTTCGGCCCTGACGACCTGGAGCGACTTATCCGCCGGAAGGAGGCGGAACTCGAACGGGATCGCGCCTTCAAGGCGCAACTGAAAAGCAAGGAACAGCCGACATGAACATTAACCCCGACAGCCTGGAGGCGATGGGCGAGTATTACGAAACCTGCGCTCAGGAACTCAAAAGCCGCATCTTGGCGCTCATCCCCAAGCACCCGGAAATTCTGCGGATGACCGACCCCTTCGACCTTTTCAGGATTGCCGGCTTCAAGTGCCAAGACCTGGACCCGACTTACGCAATGGCCTGCGCCGCCCTGTCCTGCGCCAAACGGGACTACCAGCCGCGCACCATTGACAGCGAGTGGCAAAGCTGACGACAGCAGGATATATAAGGAGGCATGGACGCACTCCTTTTACTCCTGTTCCTGGTCGCCGCCTGTGCGGTTATTATCGCTCTGGCCCTCACCGCCTGGGGTTTCTTGGTCGCCCTGATGTGGTGCCTGCGGTGGCTGTTAAACAAGGTCAACGGGAAGAACAACTATGACCCTCCACGCGAAGACGGTGACCGTGACGGGCCAGTTCACTGAACAGGACTGGCAGGATGTGGTCGAGGCCATCCGTAAGATCGAGCGCCGCCACCCGGACGTGGAATATGTGGTCCTGGTGGCCGACGCCAACTTGAACACCGACCAGGCCCTTGCTATGATGAAACGAACGTTCCCCAGGCTCCCAGGAGATGAACCGCTTTTTGGGGTTATCAAGGATGACGCAATGCCCGGAATGCGGCCAGACGCGGATAATAACCCACCCGCTAACCCATAAACCCGCGTTCGCCTGCGGCTACAGTCGCGGCTATACGCTCGATACACGCTGCGAACTGCACTGCGTCTGCGACCTCAAAACTGTCTTGATGGTCACGGGTTGCCAGTGCGGTGCCTTCCAGAAGGAGCGGCAAATAAAACATGCCAAGGGCCTACTTGGAACTGGCTGATCGGCTCGGTTACAAACTCCTCAAGGACCACGGACCTCTCCACCCGGAAAGCTGGCCCGGCCTCGCCACCCGCTACGCTGAACCGTTCGTCCGCCATGCCTTTGAGAGTGGCCGGTATGACTTCATTTATCAATGCCTGGAATGTACCGGCTCGCCCGCCGGCGCAACGCTAGGCCGACACCACGACCTCACTCCCGAAAACTTCCTCCGCGTCCTCGAATGCCTCTGCCACGACGTTCTCGATGCCGCCAACTTCCACCTGCGGCTCCTCCTTGATGTCGAGGAATTCCGCCTTCTCGATCTCGACAATTCCGACTTCCATAAAGGCACCTGGACTGGCCACAGCTACCTGGGCCACGCCTGCTTCCTCAACCGCAGCGACATCGACTGCGAGTGGAACGACCACGACAACGCCTACAAGGAGGAAAGCCTTGCCTTTTATTCCGCAAGCGAGGCGTTCCTGACGGTCCACAACTACCTCGGCCCCTACCAGGCGATCAACCTGCCCCGCAACGTTATCGTCGTCGCCACCACCAAGGACCAGGAAATCATCTATTATAACCAGGACAGTATCGAGAAATGGCTGGCCAACAAGCCCGACTGGACCTGGCACAAACCAAAAAAAAAGGGCCAGGAATGACCTGGCCCTCACCCCCGCTTAGTAGCGGTAGTAGTAATAGGGGTAGCTGTACTGATACGGATAGCTGTACTGATACGGATAGCTGTACTGATACGGATAGCTGTAGCTATATGGGTAGCTGTAGCTATATGGGTAGCTGTAGCTATATGGGTAGCCGTAGCTATATGGGTAACTGAAGCCCCCGAAGCCCCCGAAGCTGCTGCGGAATCTAAAGGCATCACCGAAGAAACCGCGTTCAAACCGCTCGAACTCACGGAACAGGGCGGGATTGGTCTGTCGTAAGTGGGCTTCAAAACGGTCTTCAAAGCGGTCGAATCCCAAACCACGCAAGCGAAAATCACGTTCAAACCGCTCGAACTCCCGGAACAAGGCGGGATTTTGAAGTCGCAATCGGGCCTCAAAACGGTCCTCAAAGCGGAAGCTGTTAAACCGAGGGTCGAACCGGAAGCCGCCAAACCGAGGGTCGAACCTGTTAAAGCGAGGGTCGAACCCGAACCTGTTAAAGCGAGGGTCAAAACGCTGTGGCGGCACGAAACGCTGGCCTGGGAAGGGCCGCGAGAACTGTACACGACCGCGACCCGGCTGGGCCTGGACCTCCGAAGCCGGCAAAAACATCGCTACGCCGAGCAATAACGGTGCTAAAACTTTGAGCATGGGAACCTCCTTGTAAAGACGCTGGTATATATTCAGGCCACGTCCTTTTTCAAGCCGCGAAAGAAGCTCACCAGCGCCGCCGCCTGGCGGTCGTTCACCAAGTTCTCGGTCAATAGCGGGTGGTCCGACTCGATCACCCGCAGCCACGCCTCACCCCCGGCACCCTTTAGAGCCGCATACAATTTTTGCGCCTGCCAGTCCAAGGTCGCGTAATCGTTGTTGGCGTACACCACCACCCAGGGCGGCAAACCGGGGCGCACATGGTTCAACGGGGACGCCTCCCGGCGACAACCCCACGGGAAGGCACCGCCATAACCTGTCAGGTCCAAAAGATAATTGATCTGGTAAACCCCGCTCATGGTCACCACACCCTTCAACACCCCCGGCGACAAGCCCTGCTCGGCCAGGTAATCGCCGTTGGTCGCCAACAGAGCCGCCATGTGGCCCCCGGCGGAAAAACCCGTTAAATATAACCGCTCGCTGTCGCCGCCATATTCCCCAATGTGCGCATGGACCCACGCCAGCGCCAGGGCACAGTCGCGGGTATGGTCCGGGTGGATGACCTCCGGCGTCAGGCGGTAATTCATCAGCACCCCCACGAGGTTGTGCCGGGCCAGCCACTCGCCCAGGTGCGGGTACAAGTCCTTACTGCCCTCCCGCCAGCCGCCGCCGTGGATGAACAACACCACCGGGAAACTGCCCGCCCCCGCCGGTGCGTAAACGTCCAAGACGTGCCGCTCGTGACTGCCGTAAGCAATGTTTTTCATGACTCCTCCGTGAAAAAGGCCACACTGCCCTCAACAGAGTAACCCACCAACACGCTATTTACAAGCCGGCCACCGGAAACTACAATCACCCCAATGGACCCCATCCAGCTACTCGACGCCGCCCTGGAAAACCTGCACCAGCAGGCTCAACAATTGCTGGCCGAGTACCACCGACGCCACCGCGAACCCCTGCCGCCCGAAGTCGTAGAAAGGCTCACCGTTATGTGGCTCGACACCCTGGAAATCTTCGCGGTCGGCCCCCTTCACTACCGGGCCACCAAGCAAATCGTCGCCCACATCGACCGCGACATCCGCGACCAAATCATGGCCCTGGCAGAGATGGCCCGCCGCAAACGTGGCGTCGAGATCGCCCGCGACACCTTTTATTACGTCCGATTTCAAAACCCGCCCCACGCCCGCCTGATCGTCTGCGTCTTCCTGGCCACCAGCAAAAACCAACGCTATAATTTCATCGCCTACTACGACGAGATCGAACACCTGCTGCAAAAGGGCCTTGAAACCGGCGACGTGAAACAACTTCCCGGCAACCCCTTCACGGAGATGACATGAAACTGCTGACCGAAGGCAAGACCAAGCAAATCTACGACGACAACGGCAAGTGCGTTATCGTCCAGAAAGACGACATCACCGCCGGGGACGGTGCCCGTAAACATTCCATCCCCGGCAAGGGCCAGGTCGCAGCCCAGACCACCATCAACGTGTTTCGCTTCCTGACCCAAAAAGGCATCGCCAGCCACTACCTCGGCCACGAAGGCGATCACATGATCGTCCGGCGCTGCCACATGATCCCCCTCGAAGTCGTCACCCGCCGCATCGCCACCGGCAGCTACCTCAAACGCCGCCCCGACATCCCCGAAGGCAGCCGCTTCGACCCGCCTGTGCAGGAATTCTTCCTCAAGGACGATGCCAACCACGACCCCCTCATCAGCCCCGCCCAAATCCTCCACGAAGGCATCCTCCACGTCGAAGAACTCGCCACCGTCAACACCACCGCCCTCCAGGTCTTCCTCGCCCTCGAACATGCCTGGAACAAACACAACGTCGCCCTGGTCGATCTCAAGATCGAGTTCGGCCACGATGTCCATACAAACGAACTGCTCGTGGCCGACGTGATCGACAACGACTCCTGGCGCATCTGGCCCCAGGGGAAAAAGGAACTCATGCTCGACAAGCAAATATATCGCAACCTCCCCGACATTACCGACATCGCCCTGGACCATATCCTGGCCAACTACCGGCAGGTGGAAGAAATGACCGCCAAATTCATGGAGTAAATATGCCCCCTGAACAACCACCCCACGAGGCCATCGGCGTCTTCATGGCGGTCGGCGTGTTCATCGCCATCGCCATCCTCGCCTTGCTGTTCCTGGCCCTGTTCGTCAAGGATTATTACGAGGCCCGTAAACAAACCGCCCGCCGCAATGAGCGCTACGCCATACGCTCGCGCATCGTCTTCTCCAACCAGAAGAACTCCGAACAGCCGGTGGTCATTATTAACACGAATGCCATCCGCCTGTTCGAGTTCTTCGATAGTATCCCCGAACGCAACAAGTGGAAGAAATGGGTCAAGAAGTGCTATGAGGAACAGAACGGGTCGTTCCCCGTTTATATTAACGGCGTGCTGAAAGGTTAAGCCCAGATGGTGCCGGTGATGCCGCCCGTAACCCGACTGGCAACGTAATCGTACCATGTGACGACGGCGGTGCCGTTGGAAACGGACTCAACCGGCTGGAGGTAGTGGTAGCCGATGGCGGGAATCTGGTTGTAGCGGGCAATTTGCAGGACAGTGGTGCTGGGGGCTGTGCTGCTCGGCAGTACCGTTTCGACGGTGGCCAACGCATCGGCCCCGGCGGGTGCCCCGGTGCCGTCCAGGGTCAGACCAAAATTGACGTAACTGCCCGCCTGTGGCGCGGTGGCGTAAATCCCGGCCAGGGCATCTACGGGGCGGATCGGGGCCAAACCAATTACGAATTCGACCGCCCTTGCTTTGGTGGCGTCGGCGTTCTGGCCCCGCCATGCCAGAACGCCGGTGTATGCCCACGAACCAGTCTGCGGCGCATTGGCCAGGCGGCGCGGCAGTTGGTTGTAATAATTCCACAAGAAACGCTGCTTGGGCTGGTCGGCGGTGGTGGTCGCAGCCGTCGTGTAAAAGGTGCCCAAGTACCGATAGCCGTTGCTCCACGCACCCACCATCGGCACGCCATCCTGGTACAAGATGCCCAGACTCCGGGTCGTGGGGTTAGTCCACACCCCCGCCACCAACGTCAAAACGCCGTTGTTGTCCCAGATGTAAATGTCATACGGCATGTTCGCCGTCAAACCGGCCAGATTATAGCTGAGTTCGGTGAACTCCATCAACTTCCACTGGCCCACCCCCATGATCGGCTCCGGCATCGCAATCTGGCTGCCCAGGTAGGGGGTGAAGTATATGGTGGAACCGCTCGTCGCGTCACCGCCGGGCGTGCCACTCACCAGCCCCAGCCGCCCCTGGCAAATAAAGGGATTGATACGGGCCATGTAATTCGCCAACGGCGTGATGAAAACGTCCTTAGTCCCAGCCGAGAAATTGGTGAGATTCGTCCCCGCGCTGCCGTCAAACACCTGCCCGGCAGTCCGCGTCAAGGTAACGCTGGGACCGTCCACACTTCCCATCCCCACTTCCCAATCACTCGCCGTCTGATGGGCGATGCAGTAAGCAACCGTCAAGGCGGCACCCGTGGTATTTAAGTTCTTCCACGGACCCGATGCCGCCCCCAGGGTAAACGCACCCGTACTCGTGGAGGTCGAGGTCTGCTTGCGTCGGTCGTAGTAAATCGGGTTGGCCATTCTACTATGTAGCAATCACCCGAAAAATATCGGCACTCCACTAAATAAGGAATGCAGGACTTCCGCCACTGGCTCGAACAACGCGACCCACAACTGCACCAGGAAATGCTGGGAGGACTCCGACGCGGCCTACGCTGGGCCGGCTCCCAACTCCTGCCCACCGCCCTCAACACGGCAATGGTCCTCGCCGCCCCCATCCATGTCGGCGCTCCCCACCAACACGGCGACATCCCTTCGCCCAACAAATCCACCGGCATCGTCCAAGATGACACCGCCAACTACTTGATCCGCCGACGCCTCGCTAAACGCCAACGCCGCCAGGAAGCCGAACAAGGCGTGGACAAATCCCTGCGCAGCAACCTGGCCGGCATCGCCCGCATGAAGAATGCCCGCTAAGGCCCCCAGCAGCCCCGCCACGCCCTTCTGAGGCCAATAAGCAGCCCCCGGCCCCTCGGCACCCCCAAAGGCCGTAGAGGGGCAGCCAGGGGCCAAGAAAGGCATCTGGACATATAGCCCACGCGGATATAGCTCCGTGCGGATATAGCTCACGCAGATATAGCTCCGTGCGGATATAGCTCCGTGCGGATATAGCTCCGTGCGGATATAGCCCCAGGGTATTATGCGTCGTCCTGGGTAGCCCACACGTCGGTCCACCGCCAGGTTTTCCAGCCGTGTTCGTATTGGGCGTCGGGATCGGGGCTGCCCCTTCGTCGGCCCGTTGTGGGCACGGACTTCTCGCACGACGGTTGGCGCAAGGCCCAGCAGTCCTCGCACCGCGAGCCGTAAATGTCGTTTATTAGGGGGCAGCCGCACTGGCGACAAACAGATGATCGGTTCATAAGACTACAAAAAGGTCGCCGCCCTTCCCCCGACCACACAGCCAGAGGAAGGGCGGGCAGACACACCAAACAAGGGAGTTAAATCGGAGCCGTCATAACCAAGCCTGGAGAGGCTAAATCCTTGAAACCAGCGTGGTTGGGGCAGACCGTAGGAGTGAAGTGTGAAGATGGCAGAAATGCAGCCTAGTCGCCCCCTATATATGCGCCCACTGCGCAAAATTCCAGTAATTCTCAAGATTTTTTCCAAAAAGATTTCGAGAGAATCGTGAATGCAGCACAAAGAAATCCAAGTTTTAAGTGCCCTGGCTGCAACGACTTAGGAATTCCAAAAAAGATTTTGGACAGATATGGCGAAATTCTCCGTATCGGTCGCCGTAATTCTTGATTCGGCTTCGAGAACGCACTTCCGTTTCAGGGGCGGTGGTGGCAGGGAGTGGGGAGGCCGGAGCAGCGCCACATGGGAGGGGTGCCTAAGCGTTGAAGGTCAACCGCCCGGCCCGACCCCTACACATCTTTTGGCCGAAGATTTTCGCCCATACGGCTGGGAAGCCCCAAAATTTCGATCTCCGGCCAAAATTTCTTCCCAAGGCAGGTAAACAACTTACGTCGCCTGCGCGTAAAATCTTTTTTGCGCAGGTGTCGCGCCACCGACAGAGGAAAGGGGTGCATCGTGAATGTGGAATCCGCCCGGAATGTTCAGGAGTTCTGCTACATCGCGGCTCGTGATGACCAGGACCGCGCCTCCGTGGTGCTGGTGCCGGGGCATGAAGGCAGGCGCTACGAGGTCCGCTTGAGCCGACCTGACAAGTATGTGATGATCTGCGAGTGTATCGACCCGGACGAGGGTGAGCCGTGCAAGGGCTGCACGCACGGCAAGGTCTGCTACCACGCCTTGGCAGCCGCGATGAAGTCGGCGGGTGAATTGGGCTTCCTGTTCATCTTTGACAGCTACCAGCACGCCATGACCGTCGAGGGTGGTCTGGGCCGGCTGGTGGTTGTGAAGGCCAAGGAGGGCGGCGGCATGGCCTACACCCGCTTTTACCGCCACAAGAAGAAGAAGCGGAAGGTGTTCATCAAGGTCCAGACGCCGGTGGAGGCCAACGGCCCGGCTCGCCAGGGTGCCCTGTTCAACGAATCGACCGGGCCTTACGACAAGTAGTGTACAACACCATCTTTTCGGCAAAGATTCCCTGGCCTCCAACGGCGGTACGCAGCGTTTGTCCGGGTTTTTTGCTTTTTTTTCCAGAGTGCTGTAAGTCGTTGCAGGCCAGGTGGTTGCCATCTGGCCTGTTTCTTATCTTGCAAAGATTTCCGAATCCACTTCCGAATCCTCTTCTGAATCAAGAAGATTTGTACACCTGAACAAGCGGCGGTTTACAGGGTGAACCGACCTCTAAAGATTGCAAGATTCCCGGATCAGCGCAATTCCTGAACCACAATTCCCAAGTCGTTGGCGAGCCTGGACTTGTGAAGCGGTTGTGGGCCGTCCTCCGGCACCGTGGGAATCTTTTCGGAAAAGATGGGTGGGAGCAGCGTGGGGGCGGCTGGCGTGCGCTCCAGGTTTACGCCATTGTACTCCTCGTCTACTGTACGCCCCTCGTCTACTGTACGCCCCAGCATACTATACCATTGTACTCCACCAGGGGCGTGGCCCCTCGGCGTACATTGTTGAAAGGTTACGACATTGTACTCCGGCGAGTTAAACATAACCGCCATTATCGGACGTTGGCCGATCCAGGTAGCGGATTTGAACGCTCGCGTTGGCCAGGTGCCCAATGCCGAAAAGATTCAGGCGACCTCGGAGGCCGGGCCTGGCGAGCCGGAAGTGCTTGGAAAATAAGAAGTTGGAAGGATATTTGCAGGCGTGCAACAATCTTCCTGGGAAAGATCAAGCGCAGGCGGCTCGCCCTAGCACATCCGGTGCCCAACCCAGGAATTCCATTACCACATTGTACTCCCCCAGCCTGGGGATGGTCCCTGTCTGGACAAACTCAAGGGTTACCACATTGTACTCCGGCGGCTGCGCCGCACCGGCACCTGGCGCATTCCCGCGCTTTCTTGCTTTACAACTGCCCTATCCCTCAGTAAGATGACACATGCACGCGGGCGCGAATCTAAAATCGAGAACGCCCGCGATTTTCAGGGGCGGCGATCTTTGCGGGGCCGCGAGGCAGCCGCGAAAGAAAATCGAGAACGCCTCGGAATTTCAGGGGCGGTGAAAGAAGACGGAACGCATCGGAGGCAGGAGCCGATCCAAACACGGCCTACAGGCCAGGGGTCAGTCGGAGGTCCAAGTCCATGCTGTATCTGCGGATCGAGAATCCTGGTGTTTGCCCGCCCGAAGGGTTCACCCTGTTCGGGGCGACCACGAAGCGGCGCACCAGCAACCCGTTGGTGATCGGCACCTTCGGGTCGGGCAACAAGCACGCCACCTGCCTTTTGCTGCGGGGCGGCTACAACCCCACCATCTTCTGCGGAAGCCTGGGGATGAACTTCGGCACCCGCCAGCGCCGCATCGTCGGCGTGAGCAACACGGTGGAGAGCCGCCAGGTGATCGTGCGCTACCGTGGCAAGGACCAGGAAGGCCGGAGCCGGAGCGCCGAGGAGGAACTGTCCGTCACCCTGGACTACGGCACGGCGGACTGGCCCACGGTGAGCCTGGCCCTGCGCGAGTACGTCTCCAACGCCCTGGACGCCTGCTTTGAGCAGGGGATGAGCGTGGAGCAGGCCCGCAAGGCGGTCAAGATCGAGGTCGTGGACGAGAATCAGGTGCGGGCGAAGGCGGATCATACCCGCGTCTTCGTGCCCCTCCTGCCCGACGTGCAGCGCTTCTACGACGACCTGGGCAAGTGGTTCCTGCACTTCTCCAACCCGGAGTTGGTCACGCAGGCCATTCTGCCCAAGGGCGGGCGCAACGTCACGGACGGCAAGCAGGTGGCCGTCATCTACCGGCGCGGCGTCTTCGTGCGGGAATTCCTCAGCACGGACAAGCCGAGCCTGTACGACTACAACCTGAACGACCTGCGCCTGAACGAGTCGCGCACGGCTTCGGATTGGGACGTGAAGCACGCCTGCGGCCAGGCCATTGCCGGGGCGGATCGGGTCACCCTCGCCAGGGTGTTCCGGGCGATGCGCGACCCCGGCGCAGACTTCTGGGAGTTCACCTTCGACAGCTACGGCCTGTCGAACGAGTACATCCCGGACGAGGAGAAGACGAAGCGCGAGGAGACGTGGCAGGCTGCTTTCGAGGCGGTGGCCGGCGCTGATGCCGTCCTCATGGACGACAGCCACCCGGACATTGCCGGCATGGTGAGCCGCAAGGGTTACACCCCGGTGACGACTGGAGCCACGGCCTGGGTGGACGCAGCCAAGAAGCACGGCATCAGGAGCGATGAGAAGGTGCTGACCG
>Ga0126369_10000041_pt1 | contig 71420 bp, 53 predicted proteins | sample PanSoiMetaPlot_1_FD_109646 | JGI IMG/M metagenome (GOLD analysis project Ga0126369, IMG submission 109646) | Tropical forest soil microbial communities from Panama - MetaG Plot_1 | ecosystem: Environmental > Terrestrial > Soil > Tropical forest > Bulk soil | place: Panama | collected 2016-02-17
AGCCTGCTTGCGGCTCCCCGGGGCTTATCGCAGCTTGCCACGTCCTTCATCGCCTTCTGGCGCCAAGGCATCCACCGTACGCCCTTAGTAGCTTAATCATAAAACTTACCCAATCCGTCTTCGTTGCGTTGTGGTGGCCGGTCTCTCGGACCGGTCCTTTCCAAAACAATCTTCGACGTTCCGACGCCTGCAACTCCATACGTCCTCGCATCAGCTCTCCGCTCACCCGGGCATGGGCTCACGGTTTCGTCCGGTCGCTCCTCTCGAAGCGACTAAGAATCTGACCGAGGCTTTCGACTCTGCAGTCTTCGGATTCAGTAGCCAGAGAATTCAACCCTGACTCCTGATTTGAATAAGCCGCCTTGTTCCACAGTTATGCTCAATCTCGAGCAAACTTGTAATAACCCACACCGTCACTCCCTCGCGAGGACCGTAATCCGCACAAGGTTATCGGCGTGGGCTTGCCAGCCTTTCTGTTGTCAAAGAACCTTTTATCCGAGTCGATCGGAATGCCCTGAATGTCTCAGGACTTGTCTGGCGGGACTTACTCGATCGTCTTGCGCGATCTCGCCTTCCAGATCTGCCCCAGTTTCTGGGATTTTGCTTCGTGCCTTAGTTGCTCTGCGACTCGCTTCGGAAATCCCTTGCGGAACTTCTTCCCACTCGCCACTGCCACTAATCACTGCCGCAAAATAAAAAACCCGGCGTCGAGCGCCGGGCGCAACCACTCAGTCTGGAGTGGCTCCACGCGTTGCTCGACTTCTTTCTACCCTGTACTCGTAAAGAACCCCACTATAGGATCTACTTCGCGCCTTTGTTTCTTGGGCTGGAAGAGTTCTCGATCCGACCGTGATGCCCCTGAGCGGTCCTCGGCTCTTTGGAGCCCTCGAACCATCCGTAATGATACCAGCTTTTCTTAATTCGTCAAGCCCCGCTATCAATTATTTTTTCCTCAGGCCTGTGCACCCTGTGCAAATCCCTCGGCACCGTTTCAAGGCTTATGGACTTCCTTGTCCAACCCGCCATCCGTCGCGGTGAAGCGGGGAAAGGTCACTTGACTCTCTAGCCTGTCAGGCCATTGTACCAAGGCGCTGTCCCCTAGTCCGGTTCCCGGATCGACACGCGCTCTTGATGCCCACCGATCGGCTTCGCGAATCTAGGTACAATTGCCTCAAGCTCAAGGGATACCACCGTTACTGGCGTGTTTCGCACTCTGATTCGGCGAAGGGGCTCACCCGGCCATCTCCTCCCGGTCCATTGGGCTATCTTCAGGAGGTGTAAAATGTTCCACTCGCATCTCTCTCGTAAGCTTGGACTTACTGTGGCAGCCGTGGGCCTACTCTCCTTAGCGGGCTGCTCCGGCCAGCAAAACCAACAAGCCGCAAACCAGACTCCTAAGGCAAACCGGCCCGCCAAGGCGGTGCCCAAGGCTGCGGTCGCCAAGCCCCCTGTGGCCAAGGCTGTGGTGGCCAAGGGCGGTGCGCCCAAGGCCATGCCGGTCTCCGCTAAGGCGACCCAGCCAACCGGCCCGGTCATCACCGTGCCCAAGGGCACGCCACTGACGGCCGTCGTGGACCAAACGGTCCGCAGCACAAAGACTCATGAGGGTGACACTTTTGCGGCCATCCTCGCCGCCCCCGTCAAAATCGACGGCAAGACCGTGATTCCCAAGGGCGCGCATGTCACCGGCAAAGTGGTCCACGCTAAGAAAAACGAGCTGAAGGTCGAGCTCGCTTCCGTCACTCTCCATGGAAAGTCGTACGACCTCGAGACCAACACCCGTCGTCCGTCCGACAAGGTGAAAGCCAAATCGAACGACAAAAACTCCGACAAAGGCAAGGAAAAGAAAACCGACAATTCCACTCTTACAGCCAAGACCGAGCTGACGTTCAAATTGTCCAAGCCGGTCACGGTTCCGGTGAAAGGCTAACCGCACTGCCGCTCCAGCGGCCAAACTCTCTAAGGCTCGCGTGGGTAGAGGGGCACCATCGTGCCCCTCTTTTTATGGCGCTGTTGCGATACGATACGCCCAGGATCGCGCAGGCTATGCCTTCCGAACGGACTCTCCGGTACACCACGAAAGAACTCTCGATCAAAACCTGGCCGGACTTTGTGCGGCTCTTTTCGCAGGGGAGCGGCTGGGACTTTTGCCAGTGCATGCATTTTCATCGGCCACGCAGCTTGCCCAAGAAGCAATGGCTAAGGACTCGCGCGGAGCGCGGCGTACGCAACCGCAGACAAAAACGCGCACTGGTCGAACAAGGCTGCGCGCACGGCATTCTCGTTTACGCAAAAGGCGAGCCGGTCGGTTGGTGCCAATACGGCCCGCGGGAGGAGTTGCCGAGGATGGACAACAAGCGCATCTACCAAGGCCTGGCTCCGGATGGCGAGCAAAAGCTCTGGCGCATCACCTGCTTCGCCGTGCTGAAGCCGCATCGCCGGCGTGGAGTTGCCTCCGCGGCACTACAAGCCGCGCTGGAATCCATCCGTCGCCAGGGAGGCGGCCTCGTCGAAGCCTATCCCATCACACGCTGGTTGTCTGGCACCTTTGGCAACGAGTCCACCCACGGCACCAAATCCATGTTTGTGAAAGCCGGATTCGAAGCGCTCGCACCGTTTGGCAGCACGCGTTTCAGCTCCCATGTCCTGATGCGCCGCACGGTGTGATCTCCAATTCAAAACGCCTCAGACTTCAATGGGAGGCAAATTGCATGGAGACCGTTGCGCGGGAAATGAGGTCGCTCGAATTGCTCGGGAATTCCACGACGAGTTCGCCACGACCGTCGGGGCCCTTGGACAGTTTGCCGCCAGAGACGGTGGCGATTGAGCCGGGGTTCCAGACGAAGAGGCGGTATTGCCCGCCGGCGCGGCCGGAAATGGCCAGGGAGAGGCGGTCGCGCGCGGCCGACCAGGTCTCCGAGACGATGCGCAGACCTTCAGAGGTAGAGCCTAGGGCCGGCAGAGCGGAATGGTAGGCCAGGCCAAAATCGTCTTTCAGGCGGATGCGGAGGGTGCTCGTTCCGGTGGGCACGGGAATGCGTACCAGGACATGCTGGTCGAGGTCGTTGGACTTTACGTGAAACGGCACTGGGCGGCTGTTCAGGGTAACGCCTAGAACTTTCGCGCGCAGGCTGAGGGCTGGCTGAAAATCAAGCGCGGGAGAAGAATGGTTTGCAGAAGCGCCTGAAGGCTTGGCTTCTAGGGTGATGCCTTCGAGGTCTTTGGCGTAGTGCAGATCGATGTTCTCTTGGCCGAGAGCTACGTTGCGAAGGGTGAAGGAAGTCCAGTCCGCGGGAACGTGCGGTGCGAAGATGAGTGTGCGTGCGGCTGCGTCGGGCGTGAGGCCGAACAGGCCGCGCAGCACGGGACTAACGACCATGGCCGCGGACCAGATCTGGTGCGGCGAGCTGGTGGAAAGTGACTGGTAATAGGCGCCGGAAAGTACTTCCGAAAAGTGGCCGAGCGAGCCATCGAAGCCGAGCAGCGCGTTGGCGCGCAGGTTGCCGTACGCGGGATGCGTGCGGTGATGGCGATACTCGGCAACTGCAGCCCAGCCCGTAAACAACGGCCAGACCGAACCATAGTGGTAGCCGCCGCCGCTGAATTTCGGCGAATGGTCGGAGATGATGCGCATGCCCCAGTCGGTTTGCTGATCGACATCGGCCAGCTGCGTAATCATCGCGTCGGCCTTGGAGTCATCAAGCAGGCCGGACCACATGGGAACGGTCGAGAGCACGGTGGGCTCATCCACCGGGTGATTGTTGTTGTCGAGCGCGAAGGCGAAGCGCTTCCGGTCCGCGAGCCAGAAGGCGTCGTTCACCAGCGGTTTTTGTTGCGCGAAATTTTTGGCCAGGTCTTTGCTCACGTCTTCTTTGCCGGTGAGATGCGCGAGATTCGAGAGCGCGCGCAACGCTTCGATACCGAGGCCGGTTTGGTAGAGCTCGGTTTTCACGGGAAGCAGCGGGCCGCCCTCGACCCAGCCGTGGCCGACGCCGGAATTCTTTGGGAAGCCATGTTCGTCGTAGGTGGAGCGCAGAAACTCGTAGGCTTTCCAGAGGCTGTCCCATTTTTCTTTGGCAAACGTGACGTCGCCGCTCGCTCGGACGTAGTCGTTCATGGCGATGAGATAGAGCGGCGTGGCGTCGGCGGAGGCGTAGGGGTAAGGATAGCCTTTGAACCAGTCCACGAAATTCGCGCCTTGTGAGATTTCGTGCGGCATTTTTCCGTCTTCGCGCTGGAATTTGCTGATGAATGCAAGCGCGGTGCGCGTGGTGGAGAAGTCGCCCGATGCATTGAGCGCGAGCGAAGTCCAAAAAGAATCGCGACCGAAAAACCACGCGAAACCGGGGCGCTGGCTTGTGCCGGAAGTTCGGTAACCGGCAACCAGCCCGGTGCCGAGGAATGGATTGGTCACAAGGCCCTGGAATTCGCTGATGCGCGCCCAATCATAGGCTTGCTGGATCTGCGCGTCGGGGAGTTCTAGATTCACCGTGCGCGCGAGATAGTCTTGATAATACTTGGCGGCTTCCTGCTGAAGTGCGGCGTAATGGGCGGTGAGATGCTGATAGGTTTGCAGCGCGGCGTCGCGGCCTTCCATCGAAGCAGCGATGACGATGAGTTTCGTGTCTTTGCCCTTAGCGGTGGCGCCCAGGCGGAAGGAACTGGTTTGCGATTCGGCATAGTTGGTCTGAAATTCTGGGAGAGCATCCGCTGCGGTCGGTGAACCGACGAACGCGGAGAATTTTCTTTGCTCTTCGCCAAAGTAGAAGGCGCGCTGCTGAGCGTTCCAGGCCAGATAAGTTGCGCCGAGGGCAGCGGGCCACATGAGTTGGTAGTCGCGATGGAACACCGCTTCGATTTCGAGAGGCTGCTCGGTTTCAACGTTCAGAAAGAGGACCCCTCCCTGCGCGTCAACGGGGATGAAAATGGTTTCGCGCACGGTGAAGGTATCTCCGGCGTAGAGAATCGTGGCGGATTCAGGGTGGACGGTGAGTGTTCGAGCGAGAGTTTCCGCCGGGAGCGTGCGTCCTTCGGTGAGAAAATTCAAATGGAATTCGCGGAAGATTTTCAGCGGATAGACCCAGGCTTCCATGGTCCCGCTTTCGTTGCCGAATAAGGCCGCGCGGGTTCCCGTGACCGGCAGGAATTCCCAGGGTCGGACCGTGCGTGAAAGTTCGAGGGGCGTGGGGGCGTGTTGGTTTCGCTGGCTCAAGGTGCGGGGAGGCGCGGCGGCGACGACCCATGCCACCCCGAGGCACAGAATAATTCGCTTTCGCCGCCTGCGAGAAAATTCCTTTTGAGAGCATTTGGAGGATTCGCGCGAAATTTTCATTCTTTCGCTCCGCTGGGCGCAAGCTTGCAATGCCACGCGCGCCTTACTATAAAAGAAAGCGTGCGATTCACGCACGCGCTTCTTGGAGAAAGGGACCGGGTCGATTGGCTTCCACGCGACGAAACTTCTTGCATTCGCTCTGCCGGTCCGCGCTGGTGCTCCCGTTTGAAAAGGTTTTAGCTCTCGCGCTGCCTCTGCGAAAGCAGCAAATCCGTTCAAACAATCCCACAGCGCCATCGACGCAATCATCGGCAAGGCCAGCGAAGGAGTTGGGCGTTGCGTTTTTGAATGTTGCGCGCGATTCGGGTCTGAATGCCAAAACGATTTACGGCGGCGAGCACAAAAACAAATATCTGCTGGAGACAACGGGCTGCGGCGTCGCTTTCTATGACTACGACAACGACGGCTGGCTGGACATCTTCCTGGTGAACGGCTGGCGCCTCGAAGGCTTTCCTCCTGGCCACGAGCCGAGCAATCACCTTTTCAAAAACAACCGCGATGGAACTTTTACGGATGTGACCAAAAAAGCGGGGCTCGTGCGCTCGGGATGGGGCCAGGGGGTTTGCGTTGGAGACTATGACAACGACGGCTTCGACGACTTGTTTGTGACCTACTTCGGAGAAAACGTGCTCTACCACAATAACGGCAACGGCACGTTCACGGATGTGAGCGAGAAATCAGGCATCGGGGCCACCGGCAAACGCTGGAATACCGGCTGCGCTTTCGTGGATTATGATCGCGACGGGCATCTGGACCTCTTTGTTGCGAATTATATTGAGATGGATCTGAAGACCGCGCCGGTGCCGGAGTCGGGGCCCTGCCTTTATAAAGGAATCATGGTGGCTTGCGGGCCACCGGGTCTGATGGGCGGGAAGAACATTTTGTATCACAACAATGGGAACGGCACGTTCACCGACGTCACCGAAAAGTCCGGGATTTTGAAGGCCAACGGAACTTATGGCTTGGGAGTGCTGACCGCGGACCTCGACAACGATGGCTGGCCGGATATCTACGTGGCGAATGATTCGACCGCCAGCGCTCTGTATCAGAACAAAAAGAACGGAACGTTTACCGACATTGCGCTCGAAGCCGGTTGTGCGCTGAGCGCCGACGGCAAGCCGCAAGCAGGCATGGGCATTTCCGCCTCGGACTACGATCTGGACGGCAATCTCGATTTGGTGAAGACCAATTTTGCGGGCGATACGCCCTCGCTGTATCACAACCTGGGCGGCGGCAGCTTTGAAGACACAACGTTCCGGGGCGGGCTGGGAAAGCACACCCAATACCTGGGCTGGGGCTGCGGCTTTTTTGATATGGATAACGACGGCTGGGCGGACATTTTGATTTGTAACGGGCACGTGTATCCAGAAGTGGAGCAACTGAAGACGGAAGCGGGATACCCGCAGCGCAAACTGCTCTACAAGAATCTGCGGAACGGGCGGTTTGATGATGTTTCTTACGATGCCGGGCCGGGGATTTCTGTTCCGGTCGCGGCCCGGGGATGCGCGTTCGGGGATTTCGATAACGATGGCGATCTGGATGTAGTGGTGAATACGGTGAATGATTTTCCCGAGCTCCTGCGGTGCGATTCGACGACAGGCAACAACTGGATCAAGATCAAAACCGTCGGCACAAAATCCAATCGCAGCGGGATCGGAGCGCGGCTGCGATGCGTCACGCATCCGCCGGGAGAAAAAAACGCGCATTCGCAAATCGATGAAGTGCGCAGCGGCGGCGGGTATTTCTCGCAGAACGATTTGCGCGTCCATTTCGGCATTGGGAAAGCGGAGAAGGTGGAGCTGTTGGAAATTCGGTGGCCTAGTGGACGAGTTGAAACGCTGAAGGACATCAAGCCCAACCAGGTCATCTTGGTGAAAGAAGGCGAAGGGATGGTGCGCACAATGACATTCGACCCACCGGAAGCGAGGAAAAAGTGACTTTCCTTCATGGACGGAAAGAGTCTTCTGCGAAACCGAAGAAAACGTAGATTCCTCGGGCATCAAACCCCCTCGGCATGACCAGGCGTGAAGCGAAGCAGCTCCTCCCCTGCATGGAGCTGGCGATCCCAACGCTCTCCTTGACAACTTAGGAGAGCATAGTTTATTCTCCTAACCCACTTAGGAGGCGTGATGCCATCGCAAGCGCAAATCCTTCCCGGAACGCTGGACCTATTGATTTTGAAGGCGGTGTCGCTAGGCCCGTTGCACGGCTACGGCGTGCTGCTGCGAATTGAACAAATCTCGCAAGGCGCGCTGCTGGTTGAGCAGGGCGCGCTCTACCCGGCGTTGTTTCGGCTCGTTCGCCAAGGCTTGCTCAAAGCCAGCTGGGGCACTTCTGAAAACAATCGGCGCGCGAAGTTTTATGAGCTGACCTCCGCGGGCCGCAAACGCCTGCGGCAGGAAGCCGACGGCTGGAATCGGCTGGCAGCCGCAATCGCATCTGCGCTCAGCACGCAGCCGGAGGAAGTGTGAGCCTGCTAGCGTCGCTTCGTTCCGTCGTTTCCACGCTGCTTCGTCGGCGTCGCAACGAAAACGATTTGGACGAAGAACTTCGTGCTCACGTGCAGAATCGCGCGGACGACCTGGAACGCTCCGGTCTAACGCGCCATGAAGCGGAGCGCCGAGCGCGGATTGAATTCGGCGCGCACCAGAAATTCAAAGAAGAATGCCGGGAGGCTCTGGGTGGACACCTCATCCAAGTCCTTCTCCAGGACACCCGCTATGCGCTGCGTATTCTAGGCCGCACGCCTCTCATTACCGCGGTGGCCCTACTTTCCCTGGCGCTTGGCATCGGAGCGAACACCGCCATCTTCAGCTTGATTGATACGGTGATGCTGCGGCTTCTGCCTGTACGCCAGCCCGAAGAGTTAGTCCAGATTCTCAGAAATGACCCTTCCCGCGCGGTATCGGCCACTGCCAGTTTCACAAATCCTTTGTGGGAACAAGTGCGCGACCATCAAGAGGTTTTTTCAGGCACCTTCGCCTGGAGCGACTCGCAATTCAACCTTGCCCAGGGCGGCGCGGTTCGCTACGTCAGCGGAATCTACGCGAGCGGAGATTTTTTCAACACGCTAGGTGTTCGTCCCGCAGCCGGCCGGCTTTTCTCCGATGTGGACGATCAGCGTGGTTGCCCGGCCACCACCGTCTTGAGCTATGGCTTTTGGCAGGAGCATTTTGGCGGTGAACCGAGCGCTATCGGCAGCACGCTGCCCTTGAACAATCATACGTTTCAAGTCATCGGAGTCAGCGCTCCCGGCTTTTACGGCGTCGACGTCGGAAGAAAATTCGATGTTGCTGTGCCGGTGTGTGCCGCCAGCTTTTTCGATGGAAAGGAGTCCAGGCTAGACCACCGCTCCTGGTGGTGGCTCAGCATCATGGGGCGTATCAAGCCCGGCCTCTCCACGGAACAACTAAAAGCGCGGCTGGCGGTGCTCGCCCCGCAGGTCTTTGCCGCCGCCGTGCCGCAGGACTGGGACGTCAATGGCCAACAGCGCTTCCGCAAGCGCACCTTAGTGGCCGTCCCGGCTGCTACCGGGACTTCCTATATGCGCAAGGAATTTTCGCAGCCGCTCTATATCTTGATGTCTGTCGTCGGACTGGTTTTGCTGATTGCATGCGCAAATATCGCCAGCCTCATGCTTGCCCGCGCTGCGGCTCGCCGGAAAGAGTTCGCAGTGCGCAAAGCTCTCGGCGCCTCCCGCCCGCGCCTGATTCGGCAGCTCTTGACCGAGTGCCTATTGCTCTCCACCGCCGGCGCATTGCTAGGCGTCCTTTACGCGCGCTGGGGCACTGCTCTGCTGGTGCGCTACATTTCCACGGCAAGCAATAAGGTCTTTCTGGACCTATCCCTCGATTGGCGAATTCTTGGCTTCACCGCCGCCGTCGCCGTTTTGACCGGCTTGCTCTTCGGCATCTTGCCCGCTCTTCGCTCCACTCGCGTTTCATTAACATCAGCGATGAAAGGCGGCAGCCAATGCCAGGGAAGCGAACGTCGCGGGCGGTTTCGCCCTGGCAAGTGGATTGTCGCATCCCAGGTGGCGCTGTCCTTGGTATTGCTGGTCGCTTCGGGGTTGTTCCTGCACAGCTTCTTCAAGCTGGTCACGCTGGACCTCGGATTTGACCGGCGGGACGTCCTTTTAGTGAACGCCAACCTGAAGTCCGCAGAACTCCCGCCGGCCCGGCAGAATTTGGTCTTCGACGATATCGAGAGCCGGCTCGCGGCAATTCCCGGAGTCGTGGCGGTGGGCAGATCGGTACGCACGCCGGTGAGCAATTTCGAGTGGAACCAGCACATTCAAGCGGATTCACCGGATGCGCCAAAAGGAGACGACGCCCTCGTGTTTTTCAATTTCATCTCTCCGGGTTATTTTCCCACGTTACGCACACCGCTTTTGGAAGGACGCAACTTTGATAGCAGGGACACGGAAAGCTCGGTGCGTGTCGTCATTGTCAATCAAACTTTCGTCCGAAAATTCTTTCCCCACTCGCCAGCCCTGGGCCAATTCGTACGCACGGACGACAGCCCGGGTAAGAGGGCTCCCGCCATTCAGATTGTCGGCATTGTTCGAGACTCCAAGTATGAATCCCTGCGTGAGGAAAGCTACTCTCAAGCTTTTTTTCCTGCCTCCCAAATCCCGGAAGCCGCGGACGCCGAGAATTTTGAACTTCGCGCTGAGCGAATTCCCTCCGACTTGATCTCCGCCATTCAGGATGCCTCGCGTCAGGTAAATAAAGGGATCTCCTTGGACTTTCATTCTCTGGCAGCGCAGGTGGACGACTCCCTTGTCCAGGATCGCCTGCTTGCCACGCTCTCGACGTTTTTTGGAGGCCTCGCCTTGCTTCTCGCAATGATCGGTCTCTACGGAGCCCTTAGTTATCTGGTAACCATGCGACGCGCAGAATTCGGTGTGCGCATGGCGCTTGGCGCGAAGCCTGCCTCCATTCTGAGTCTGGTGATGAAGGATGTCGCTGTCGTTCTAGGGGGCGGGGTGATAGCCGGCGCGCTGATTTCCCTGCTGACCGTCCGATTCCTTCAGAAGATGCTTTTTGGTCTGACAGCGCACGATCCCGTAACGATGGTCGCAGCGATTGGTCTTCTTTCTGCTGCAGCGTTCCTGGCTGGGTATCTGCCGGCGCGAAGGGCGATGCGCGTCGATCCGATGGTGGCCCTGCGGTACGAGTGACACTTGGGCTCTCTTGGAGCTCGAAGACAGAAAGAAAAAGAGGAAGCATGAAACTCCTGGCCTCATTGCATTCTCTGGCTTCCGCGTTGTTTCTGCGAAAGCGTATGGAAAACGACACGGACGAAGAGTTGCGGGTACATGTGCAGAATCGCGCGGACGACCTCGAAAGCTCCGGTCTTACGCGAGCGGAGGCGGAACGACGGGCGCGCATCGAATTTGGCGCCCACGAGAAATTCAGAGAAGAGTGCCGTGAAGCCATCGGCGCTCATTTTCTGCACGTGCTGTTCCAGGACTTGCGCTTTGGACTGCGAATGCTGCGGAAGTCTCCGGGCTTCACGGCTGTCGCGTTGTTGACGATTGCGATCGGAATTGGAGCCAACGCAGCCGTATTTAGCGTGGTGAATAGCGTGTTGCTGAAGCCGCTGAATTATCCCAAGCCTGAAGAACTGGTAGCGCTCCACCAAGTCGCTCCCGGAGCGGCGGGGTTGGCGGATTTCGAGAACGGTCTGCTGCTTTCTCCCTCCATGTACTTCACCTATGCGGAGCAAAACCGCACGTTTCAATCCTTGGGCGTGTGGACCACGGACATCTCCAACGTCACCGGGCTCGCTGAGCCGGAACAAGCGCGCGCAGTCGTGGTCAGCGACGGAGTGCTCCAATCGCTCAGCGTGGCGCCGCAGCTCGGAAGATGGCTTGTGGCGGCGGACCAGACTCCGCGCGGGCCGCAAAGAGTGATGCTCAGCTACGGCTACTGGCAGGCGCGCTTCGGCGCAGACGCCGGCGTCGTTGGCCGGAGCATGACGATTGATTCGCAGTCCGCCGAAATTGTCGGCGTAATGCCGAAAGGATTTCGATTTGTTGATACGGACTTTGATCTTGTCGAGCCGCTGCAGTTCGATCGCGGCAAACTGATCCTGGCGGGATTTGGGTTTCAGGGAATCGCGCGGCTGAAAACGAGTACAACGATTGCACAAGCGAATGCGGACGTCGCTAGGATGGTGCCGATTTGGATGAACTCCTGGTCGAACGGACCAGGACTCGATCCGCACGTTTATGCGGGGTGGAGAATTGCGCCGATGCTTCGTCCACTGAAGCAGGAAGTGATCGGCAACGTGAGCGAATTGCTCTGGATGGTTATGGGCACAATCGCCCTGGTGATGCTTATCGCTTGCTTGAACGTCGCGAATTTGATCCTTGTGCGAGTCGAGGCGCGAGGGCAGGAACTGGCTGTTCGCGCGGCGCTGGGTGCCGGCTGGGGGCGCATCGTGTGCGGATTGCTAGTCGAAAGCGTAGCGCTGGGCCTTCTGGGCGGTGTCGTCGGAGTAGGCTTGGCATATAACAGCATGCGCTTTTTGGTGGCTGCCGGCCCGGCGAACCTACCGCGGTTGAGCGAGATTTCCATCGATGCGCGCACGCTGGTCTTCACCTTCGGGCTCTCGGTCCTATCGGGATTGCTTTTCGGGTTGATTCCTGCTCTGAAATACGCGGGACCCCGGAGTCCCGCCAGGCTCGAGAGCGATGGGCGCACCATCAGTGTGACCCGAGAGCAGCACCGGGCGCGAAGTCTTCTGGTTGTGGGACAAGTGGCTATGGCCCTGGTGCTCCTGGTCAGCGCGGGCCTGATGATTCGAACATTCCAAGCGCTAGGAACGGTTGATCCGGGGTTTACCGACGCGCGGCACCTGCAAGTCATGCGCATAGGGATTCCGGATTCGCTGATCCACGAGACGCAACGCGTCATGCGAACGCAGAACGACATTCTCGACAAACTGGCCGCGATTGCCGGTGTGAAGTCGGTTGCGTTCTCTAGCGAAATGCCGATGGAGGGATTCGACTCGGGCTGGGACACCCTTTTTGTCGAGGGCAAGACTTACCAGAAAGGGGAAATTCCGCCGCTCTATCTCTACAAGCACGTTTCGCCTGGCTTTTTCCGAGCAGCGGGTACTCGAATCGTTGCCGGCCGCGATCTGACCTGGGACGACGTCTATGGCCTCAGGTCGGTGGTGATGATTTCGGAGAATCTGGCTCGTGAAATGTGGGGTACCCCCGCAAATGCGCTTGGAAAACGAATGAGGGAAGACCTGGGCCTGCCGTGGCGCGAGGTAGTTGGCGTAATACAAGATGTGCCCGAGAAGGGGGTACAGGAGAAAGCTCCGGAGACCGTGTACTGGCCGCCCATGGTCGAGAATCTCTTTGGGAAGGGCCCAGCACAGCCGATCCGGGTTGTGACCATTGTGATCCGAAGCGAACGTGCGGGGACTCAAGCTTTTCTCGGCGAGGTGCGGCGCGCGGTTTGGTCGGTGAATGCAAGTTTGCCCCTCGCTTCCGTTCGTACGATGCAGGAAGTCTACGACAAATCGATGGCCAGCACTTCGTTCACGCTGGTCATGCTGGGAATCGCTGGCGCGATGGCATTGGCGCTGGGCCTCATCGGCATCTACGGCGTGAATTCTTATACGGTGTCGCAACGTCGGCGCGAAATCGGAATTCGTTTGGCGCTTGGGGCGCAACCGGGGCGCGTGATGCTGATGGTGCTCGGGCAGGGTGCGAAGATGGCTTTGGTCGGTGTGGCGATAGGCATCGGTGCGGCTTTCGCACTGACTCGCCTAATGACCAGCCTGCTGTTTGGCGTGACGGCGCACGATCCAATGACCTTTGCCGCGGTTGGCGCCCTTCTCATCCTTGTTGCGCTCTTGGCGTGCTACATCCCCGCCCGCAGGGCGATGCACGTCGATCCGATGGTTGCTTTGCGGTACCAATAGGAATCTCGGGTTCACGCGGAGGAAACATGAAACTTTTTTCTCTGCTTCGCTCGGCGCTCTCTTCTCTGGTTCACCGAACGCGCGTAGAACAAGACACGGAAGAAGAGCTTCGCGCGCATGTGCAAAATCGGGCAGAAGATTTGGAGCAGGCCGGATTGATGCGTGCAGAAGCGGAGCGGCGCGCGCGGATGGAATTCGGCACCCACGAGAAATTCAAAGAAGAATGCCGCGAGGAGCGCGGCGGCTTCTGGCTGGAAACGCTGTGGTCCGACATCCGATTTGGCGCGCGCATGTTACGCAGGTCCCCTGGCTTTACCGTCGTGGCGATCCTTACCCTGGCGCTTGGCATTGGGGCGAACACCGCCATCTTCAGCGTGGTGAAAGCGGTCCTGCTGCAGCCGCTTCCTTATCCAAACGCAAACCGGCTGGCCCTTATCTGGTCGCAGTGGGGCAAAGAGACGCGCGGGCCCGCCTCGGGGCCAGAGCTGATCGAGCTGCGCAAACGGTGTCAGGCTTTCGAGGAAATTGGGGGGTTATGGCCAACCAGCGGCACCATTACGGGAACGGGCGAACCGGAGCAGGTGCGGCTGGCCTTCACGACCGCAAACTTTCTGCCGTTGCTCGCGGAAAAACCTCAACTGGGCCGCTTCTTTGCGCCGGGTGAAGACCGCAGCGGCGCGGCTCCATCTATGATCCTGACCGATGGACTGTGGCGGCGGCAGTTCGGCGCAAATCCAGGCATCGTCGGGCAAACCGCGCGGCTAAACGGAAATGAGTTCACCGTGGTTGGCGTTCTTCCGAGGGATTTCAAGCTGTTGTTCCCTGATGGCAGCGGCGTGATGGCCGACGTGCAAGTGTTCATCACCTTCTTGGACGATCTCGAAAAAAGGAAACGAGACACGGGCTTCCTGAGAATGGTTGGCAGGCTGCGCGGAGACGTGACCGTCGCGCAGGCACAAAGCGAAGCGGAATTGATTGCCACGCAGCTTCGCGGCGAGGCCAAGGAATACGCCGCGCAGTCGTTGCACTTGAGCGTCGCGTCGCTTCAAGATGACGACGTCAGGTTGGTGCGGCCTGCGCTGCTTTCACTGTTTGCCGCGGTGGGACTGGTGCTGCTGGTGACTTGCGCGAACATCGCCAATTTGCTGCTGTCGCGGTCGGGAGGCAGACGGCACGAAACGGCGCTTCGAACGGCGATGGGCGCGGTGAGGCGCCGAATCGTGCGTCAGCTATTGACGGAAAACCTGCTTCTGTCGTGTCTTGGAGGGGCCGCCGCGCTCGGGATTGCATGGGCGGCCCTGAAATGGATTCTTTCCCTCCAGCCGGAGGGAATTTCGCGGCTGGTTGAAGTGAGGCTTGATGCCTGGGTTTTGGCTTTCACCCTCGGGCTTTCTATCTTGACGGGCGTTTTGTTCGGTTTCGCACCTGCGCTTTTGGCCTCGCGCGTGGATTTGACGGAAGCCTTGAAGAAAAGCGGACAAACCACCACCACAGCGAGACCCTGGTTCCGGCAGCTCTTGATTGTGAGTGAAGTGGCCCTGGGCTGCATCGTTCTGGTGGGCACAGGCTTGATGGTTCGAACGTTTGCAAGCGTGTTGCGCGTGGATCCGGGCTTTCGTGCGGAAAACGTCATGACCTTTCAACTTTCTTTTCCCTGGACGCGCTACGGCTCTGTCGAGTCCATAACGAACTTCCTCAAGGAACTCCGGAGCGATCTTGCTGCAATGCCAGGCACGGAATCGGTCAGCGGCATTTCGCATCTCCCGCTCGATGAAGGGAAGGGGAATTGGTACAGCTACTATTGGGAGGACGGCGCGCCTGTCGAGCAGCAAAATACGGTGATGGCCGACCATCGCTCCACTCTGCCGAGATATTTCCGCAGCATGGGCGCGACGCTGCTGGCGGGGCGGGAATTTGAGGACACGGACGACGCCGCGCACACGCATGTGGCCATTGTGGACGACGTCGTTGCCGAGCAACTTTGGCCGGGGCAGGACGCTATCGGCAAGAAGCTGAGCGTGGAGGATTCGCCGAAGGGCCCTTTCCAGTTCGAACGCGAGTCCGTCGTCGTGGTTGGAGTGGTGAAGCATCTCCAAGCCCACTCTTTGACAACGAAAGGGCGCGGGCAAATCTATTTGCCGGTGCCGCTGGCGCCGCGGCCGGTGTACTCCATTGTCGTTCGAACGACGGAGCCAATCGAGACGTTTGCCGCTTACGTGCAGCAAGGGGTGAAGAAGCTCGACAAAGAAATGCCGGTTTCCAACCTGCAACCTCAGATCGACTATGTCGAAAAGGCTCGCGCGCAGACACGATTCGTCACCGTGCTTGCGGGCGCGCTCGGCGCGCTGGCGCTTTTCCTGGCATGCATTGGCATCTACGGGGTGACTTCGTATTCCGTGGCCGAGCGGAGGAAAGAGCTTGCCATCCGCATCGCCGTCGGCGCAAATTCGGCGAACGTGGGCAAGCTGGTGCTGCGACAGAGCGGAACACCGGTCATGGTAGGCTTAATGGTCGGCCTCGCTTTGGCGGCGGCCCTCACGCCACTGCTGTCCGGGATGCTTTTTGGCGTGCGACCAAGCGACCCATTGACGTATGTCTTCATTGCGTTGGTGCTCGGGGCCGTTGGTGTAGCCGCGTGCTACGTTCCGGCGCGGCGCGCGACGAAGGTCGATCCAATGATTGCGCTTCGGTGCGAATAATCCTTCCTTATCCGGAAGAGCAGAGCGGCAAAACACATTGATGCTAGACTCTCTGAGTGCTGAAGCTAAAGACTCCGAAGCTCCTTGTGTTCGTTGTCGCTCTGACTGCTTCCGCGGTCGCGTTGGCCGGCCGAACTGAGCAAAGCGTCAGTCTTCCTTTCGGCACGTGGACGCGCGCTTCTGAAACCTCCATCCTTTCGCCGCAAGGCACAAGGTGGGAATCCGCTGGCACGTTCAATCCCGCGGTAGTTCTTCATAACGGCAAAATTGTGATGCTTTATCGCGCCCAAGACGCGGCTGGAACTTCCCGTCTCGGCTACGCGGAAAGCAAGGATGGCATTCATTTCACACGGCGGCCAGAACCAGTGCTTGCGCCGGAAGCGGATTATGAAAAAGACGGCGGCGTGGAGGATCCGCGCGTGCAGGAATTCGGCGACACTTACTACCTCACTTATACGGGCTACAACAAAAAGGACGCGCAGCTTTGCCTCGCCACTTCGCGCGACCTGATCCACTGGGAGCGCAAGGGCGTGATTCTCCCTGCCTACAAAGGAAACTGGAACAAGGGCTGGACGAAATCCGGCGCAATTGTTCCCGAGCGAATTGATGGTAAGTACTGGATGTATTGGCTGGGCACCGCGGCCGACAAGACCGATCAGATGGGCTTGTCCCACTCCACCGACTTGCTTCATTGGACCGAAGCGACGGAAACGCCTGTACTCGCAAAGCGTCCCGGGAGATTTGACTCGCGCGTAGTCGAGCCGGGCCCGCCGCCGATTCTCACCTCCAGCGGAATCGTTCTTGTCTACAACGGAGCCGACGACAATCTCGTCTACCGCACCGGCGTCGCAGTCTTCGACGCGCGCGACCCGCGCAAAGTCCTCTGGCGCACCGATGCACCTATCTTCACACCCGAAAAGGAGTGGGAAAAAGCCGGCCAAGTTCCTAACGTCGTCTTCGTCGAAGGCATGATAAAAACGCAGAGCTTGGAGGACACTGCTGGCCATCGGGACTACTTCTTGTTTTATTACGGTGCTGCCGACAAATACATAGGATTTGCAGAAGCCCGGGCAAAATGACAAGCTCGGTCGTCATTTGCGGTCATCACCAAGGAGGTAGACAGGTGCCAGTTAAGCGCGCGGCAAAACTCGCACAACTCTTCTTCGCGGTTTTCTTGCTGTCATCCGTCCCGCGAGCCATCGCGCAAACCGCACTCGATCGGTATGTGGCGGCCCCCGATGCCATGTACAAATACGAATTAGCGAGTAAGGTCGCCGGTCCGGGTTACACCACCTATGTTCTCGAAATGACCTCGCAGCAGTGGAAAACAGCCGCCGAAGTGGATCACCCGGTTTGGAAGCATTGGGTCACTCTCATCAAGCCGGATCACGTGGCCTCGCCGATTGGCTTTTTGTCTATCACCGGCGGCTCGAACGACGACCCCATCCCCAAAAAACCGGACCCCACGTTGGCGGCTATGGCGCTCTCGACGAACACGATCACCAGCGAAATCCGCATGGTTCCCAATCAGCCTTTGCGTTTTACCGGCGACAGCAAAGAGCGCGTAGAAGACGGGATCATCGCTTACATGTGGGACAAATTCCTTCGCACAGGCGATGACAGCTGGCCGCTGCGCCTTCCGATGACCAAAAGCGCGGTGCGGGCCTTGGACACGGTCACGCAATTCTGCCGGAGTCTTGATTCCGGCACTTGCCCCGAGAGGTTCGTGGTCGCAGGCGGATCAAAGCGCGGTTGGACGACGTGGATGACCGCCGCGACCGATCACCGGGTCATTGCCATTGCTCCCATGGTCATCGATTTGCTCAACCTCGAGCCGTCTTTCGATCACCATTTCCGCGCCTATGGATATTGGGCGCCGGCGATCCACGATTACGAAGCGATGAACATCATGCAGTGGATTGGCAGCACGGCGTACCGCAAGCTCCTGGACATTGAGGATCCGTACTCCTATCGCGACCGGCTCACCCTGCCCAAGTACATCATCAACGCGGCAGGGGACGAATTCTTCCTTCCGGACTCATCGCAACTTTATTTTCAGGACCTGAAAGGCGAAAAACATTTGCGCTATGTTCCCAACACCGGACACGGCCTGCGAGATTCCGACGCGCGCGAGAGTCTTCAGGCGTTCTATGAGTCCATCGTAAATGGCGCCGCGCGGCCGGAGTTCTCCTGGACGCACTCCAAAGATGGCACGCTCCAAATCACCACTGCCACGAAGCCGTCCGAGGTCAAGCTGTGGCAGGAAACCAATCCCACCGCGCGGGACTTCCGCATTAGCTCCATCGGCGAAAAGTATGAGGATTCTGTCCTGACCCCTCACGGCGGAATCTACACGGCAAAAGTAAACAAGCCCAAGCACGGTTGGACCGCTTATTTCATTGAGCTCACTTATCCCACCAGCGGGAAGCATCCTTTGAAGTTCACGACCAGCGTTTACGTCACGCCGGACTCTCTTCCCTCCGGCCCGCCGCCGAAGGGAAAGCCCGCGAACTAATTGTCGCGTTCGCTCTTTTCCACGCGCTTTCCCGAGCCTTCCCTTAGCGTGTGGATCGCATCCGCGGGCAAATTCTCAAAGCGTTCCACGAAACCGCTGGGCCAGCGAACCTGCACCCACTCAACCTTGGCGGCCGCAGCGAGCCCAAAATGGACGCGCATGTCGTTATTCGAGTCATAGCTCGAGCCGCTGCGAACCTCGTCCACCAACAAACGATTTCCTACCTTGACGGTAATCTTTGCGCCGATGCCATCGCGGTTGGAAGCAAAGGAGGTGGCAGACGCATCGCCGTTCGCCTTGTCCTTGACCTCCTTTGTTTCCTTTACCTCGTTTACTTGCCTCTTGAACGCGCCAATCGTGCGAAACGCGACCCAATGGTTTCCGTTGCGCAAATCATTCACCAGCAACATCGGCGGCGCATTCATGTTGCTGATCACGGCAGAGAGGCGGCCGTCGTTCCAGAGATCGCCGACGGCCAGGCCGCGCGACGAACTGACGGCCGTAATTCCGGGGCCCGCGGTAGCGGAAATGTCCGTGAACGTTCCGTTCCCATTGTTGTGATAGAGAATCTTCGGCTCAAGAAAACTGCTGCCAAGACGCTGGCTGTCGACTTCGGGATAAACATGGCCGTTGACGAGCAACAGGTCGGGCCAGCCATCGTTGTCCACGTCGAGAAACATCGTGCCCCAGCCGAGATATTGCGTGTTTAAGCCGAAGCCCGCTGGAAATGTCTTGTCGTCAAACGTGCCGTCGCCGTTGTTGTGATAAAGCGTCGAAGTGTCGTCGGAAAAATTTGTCTTGAAAATATCGAGCCGGCCGTCGCCATCGTAGTCGGCGACTGTCGAGCCCATGCCGGCTTGTTCGCGGCCATCGTCGTTGAAAGCGGCGCCGGAAACGACGGCCACATCGGTGAATGTACCGTCGCGATTGTTGTGGTAAAGAATGCTTGCGGTGCTGTCGCACGCGACAAAAATGTCCGGCCAGCCGTCATCGTCGTAATCGACAGTGGACACGCTGAAGGCGTAATGCCCGTTGGTCTGGTCGATTTTCGCTTTTTTCGTCACGTCCTCGAATGTGCCGTTGCCAAGATTGTGGTACAGAATGTTTTTTGACCACGGCAATCCGCGTGGCCCGCACATCACTGGAACGCCTTTCCACATGCAGGAAGGCTGCTCGCCCGGCGCGAAAGCGGTGGCAGAATCGTAGGCGACGTAGTTCGCAACCATTAAATCGAGCTTGCCGTCGCGATCGTAATCCACAAACGCGCAGCCCGTGCCCCAGTTCTTGCCGTTGCCGGCGACTCCCGCCTTCTCACTGACGTCGGTAAACGTTCCATTCCCGTTGTTGTGGTAAAGGACATTTTTTCCGTAGTAGGTGATGTACAGATCTTCGAAGCCGTCGTTGTCGTAATCGCCCACGCACACACCCTGGCCCCAACCGGTAAGCGTCAGCCCGGCTTTTTGCGTGACCTCGGTGAATGTGCCGTCGTGATTGTTGTGATAAAGGTGGCTGGTCGGCGCCTTGCCGCTGGGAAAACCTTCAAGCTTCGTGCCGTTCAAGATGAAAATGTCGGGCCAGCCGTCGTTGTCGTAATCAAAAATCGCGACGCCGGTGCCGGTGGTTTCGATGATGTACTTTTTTGTCGTTTCTCCACCGAAAACGACGGGCGCAGTGAGTCCGGCCTTTGCGGCAATGTCCGTAAAGTGCGCGATTGGCGCGGGAGTCTTGGTCTGGTCCTTCACAGAACTTTGCGGCGCCGATCTGCCGGCTTGCAGGGAAGGCCAAGCGCAAAACCCCAAAACAACAAGCGTCCGGAGAGCAGAGAAATGGTGAGTCATCAAGCCCTAAGAATAGTAAGTTGGCGATAGGCAAGGGTCAACCTGGAGGCGAATTCGTGGAGGCGAATTCGCAACCGCGTGCGGCGGAAGGTCTTCCGCAATCATGCTAGGATTTTGTTGCTGGAATCATGGGAATCGTTCAAGCGAAATCGATTTTGGTTCACCACCACACGCGTTTGGCACAAGGCGGGGCGCTTATTCTTTTGTGCTCGTTCATGACGGCGAGCACGTGCATGGGCCAAGCGGCGAGTTCGGCCTCCGCGGCGGAGTCCGCATCCAAAGCGACGACCATTTACAAGCAAGGCCTCGCCGCTCTCGAAAAAGGAGACTTGGATTCCGCACATACTGCGTTTGAAAAAGTCGTTCGTCTCGCACCGCAAAGCCCCGAAGGCCACAACTCGCTCGGCTGGGTGCTCGTCGCGAAAAACCAAGTCGATTCCGCCATTCGCCAGTTTCAAGAAGCGTTGCGCCTGAAACCGGATTTTGTGCAGGCGCACGTGAACTTTGCGAACGCGCTTATTCGCAAGGGAGACTTGGCCAGCGCTCTCCGCGAGTCGCAGGAGGCCACGCGCTTGGCCCCCGGCGATTCGGAGACGCATCGCACCCTGGGCCGCGTGCTCGATTTTTCAAAAGATTTCGATGGTGCCATCGCGGAATTCCGCCGCGGGATCGCACTTGAGCCGCAACGAGCGGAATTGCACGACGAGCTTGGAACCGTCCTCGCGCAGAAATCGGACCAGCAAGACGCGGAAGCGCAATTCGCAGAAGCGCTTCGGCTACAACCGACTTTCGCCAAAGCTCATTTCCATCTCGGCGTTCTGCAATTCCAAGAACGATCTCTAGAGCAAGCGGCCGAACATTTACAAACAGCTGCGCAACTGGATCCTTCCGACGCCGGCGCCCACTACTACTACGCACAAGTTTTGAAGTCGCAAGACAAGGGCGACGCGGCGATCGAAGAATTGCAAACCTGCGTCAAACTGAATCCCAATTATCCGGATGCGCAAAACAGCTTGGGCTTGCTGCTGCAGCACCGTGGTGAGGTGGAGCAGGCCGCCGCGGCCTTTCGTCAAGCTCTGAAATCTCAGCCGGACAATCCGGATGTGCACAACAATTTGGGGCTGGCGTATCTGCAGAGCGGGGATGCGCAAGGCGCGGTCGCCGAATTCCAGGCAGCGATTCGCTTGCAGCCGGAAGACAGCGGGTATATCGGGAATCTCGGTGCCGCCTATCTCCAAGTGGCGGACTTCGATTCCGCTAGGGCCACTTTTGAGACGGCCCTGAAATTATCCCCGCAGGATGCCACGTTGCACTATGACCTTGGCTTGGCGCTCAAACTCAAGGACAAACTTCCGGAGGCCATCGCGGAGTTCCGCAAAGCCGCGGAGCTGGATCCTCAGCAAGCCGACGCACACTACACACTGGGCGTGACTCTGTGGCAGCAAGGCGACTTTGCTGCCGCCGCCGAAGAGCTAACCGCGGCGATTCATGCCAAGCCGAATTATGCCGAGGCGTACTACACATTGGGCACCGTGTTGAAGCAGAAAGGCGATCTGCCGGAGGCCGCAAAAGCTCTGCGCGAAGCGATTCGCTTGCAGCCGGAATTCGCGGGCGCTCACACCACGCTTGCGGCGGTGCTGCGGCAACTCGGCGATAGCGAAGGCGCCGCGGCAGAGAGCCGTGCGGGAGCGGAAATCGCGAAGCGAAAGAACAGCGAGCAAGCCGCGCTGTTCGCCACGAATTCGGGGAAGCGGCTGCTCAATGCCGGGGATATTGACGGCGCGATCTCGCAATTTCGCAGTGCCGTTGAATCCGTGCCAGGCTACGCTCCGGCTCACTATCAACTGGGTTTGGCATTACAAAGAAAAGGCGACCAACAAGGCGCAACGAAAGAATTCAACACAGCCGCTCAGCTCGATCCCCGGCTGAAACCGCCAGCGCGTTGAGCTGGTGGGTTCGAAATCAACCTAAGTTCTAAGTCGGCTCTTTTCGTAGTGCGACAAGCTCCGAACCGACCGGCACACCGCGCGTCACTTTCACGTGAATCACCGCTTCGAACGGCTTCAATTCGCCGGAATTAGAGACGGATAGGCGGAGAAGCAGTTGCTGGAGGCTGTCCGGCTGGCAGACGTACTCAACCGCGGCCTGCGTTCCGATCGTCGTTGTGCCCGCGAGAATCAGCTCTGAACGCGAAGGGTTCAGTCCCTTCACGAGCGCAACAACGGAATAGTCGTCCGCAAGCGTCTCATCCGACGGCGTCGCCAGGAACGATTTTCGCTCATCCGCCTCCGGGTGAACATTGACAATTTCGACGTTGCCGGCGCGAGGCCCCGAAGCGATCTGCCGAAACACAAACACCTTGGTGCTGGGGATCTCCAGCAGTGTTAGGTTTTCAGACGGCGACCCAATGAAAATCAGATCGTTGTTCTTCGCGTCATCCAAAGAGAACAAGCTGCCGCGTTTGACGCGAATGGGCTGATGCAGTTTCACAAAAACATTGTCCAGCGCGTGTACCGCCAGAACCTCCCCGACCCCGGTGTAGTGATCGAGAATGTGGGCCCGTCCGTCTCGCGCCGATTTGTAATAACGCATTCCGCTGTCAGGCCGCCCCACGAAAGCTGCGTTGCTGAAAATGACCCAGGGCTCCTGAGGCGCTGTTAGAAAGCCTTTCCAGAAAACTCGCAGAACGGTTGGCACTTCCGTGTTATCCGTATCGAGCCGCGCCTCGGCCGTGCGGCGGTTGAGGAAGCGGTCCATGGCCACGGCAACCACGGCCGAGAGGATTACCGACAAAAGAGCAACCGCAGCCAGCCATTTTCGGGAAGTTTGCCCTGCTTCCGACGACAGAATCTCGTGGAGCCCACTTCCGTGGTTTCGTCCAGCTCCCGCATGGCGCTCCTGAAAAGTGAGAGCGTAGGTTCCCCGAGGAAAATCGACCAGGACCGCGTCCTCGGCTCCTTCGGTTGCGTAGTATTCGGCCAGTTTCCCGCGAAGCCGCCCTGCTTGGACGCGAACGGTGGAGTCCAGGTGGGGATCAAAATTGCTGGGCCGCCCGAAAACCTCTGTCGCAATTTGATATTCCTTGGGTGCCGCCCCCGGGTGGTCTAGGGCATGGTCGGCCAAATAGCGCAGCAACTTGCACAAGGATTCCGACCCATGCAAGGCATGGCTGCTGAGAAGTCTCTCGATTTGTCCCCGGTAATGAGCCTTGTCTGGCACTTCCGCCACCACCCTGGCGCCCGACATTGTAACACTACACGAGTAACAAGGGTCGTAGCGTATTGAAGGACCGCGACTTGGCCCAGGTAACCGTATCAGACCCCTTGAGACTAGACCGGTTACGCAAAAAACTGATAGAAGCCATCGCAATTGCTCGTCGGGCCCAGTTTTGGGTGCACGGGAAAGTGTTTTCTCTTTTGACGGAGGATGCTCTCCCGATCGAAACGCAAGGCACGGCGACTTTGGCACGGTCGAGGAGTTTGGGGGGCGATCGGCTGCGAGCGAATCGGTTCAACAGGGTTGCCGTTTAACTCATTTCCATTTTGAAGCCTCTGGATGTGTGTCACACCGCCAGGGTTTTCGTTATTCATTGTGGTGCGGAGGAAAACTGGCCCACGCAGTGAGTCAGCAGTTTTGAGACAGGCAATTGCATTCAGTCGAGATCATTTCAGGAGAAATGCGAGTGTTCAGGAGGGGTGTAATGAGAAGGCAAGTCAGTTTGGGGTTGCTTCTATTAGGCTGTCTGGCGTTTTTGCTGTGCGCCAACACCGCCTCGGGTCAGGCGGTGTATGGGGGCATCGTTGGCACCGTAACCGACCCGCAAGGCAACGCGGTCGCAAATGCCAAGGTGACGGTGACAAACCTGACGAAGGGCACGACGGGGGAAGCTGTCACCAACGAAGTCGGAAGCTATTCCGTCACACACTTGATTCCGGACAATTACAAAGTGCATATCGAAGCGACGGGGTTCAAGGCCTATGACGTGGCCAGTACACGCGTCGACGTTGATACAGTGACCCGTGTCGATGCGCCGTTACAGGTTGGCGCAGTCACGCAGAGCGTGGAAGTCACGGGGGAAGTTCCGCAGCTACAGACTGAAAAAGCCGACGTTGCTACCGTCTTTGAAGCACGCACGGTTGAGGACTTGCCCATCTACAACCGGAATTTCACCACGTTTCAACTGCTGTCACCGGGCGCGCAACGGCTCAACTGGGGTCACGCCGCGAGCGAAAACCCTCAGGGATCACAACAGATTGAGACCAACGGCCAGCACTTCGCCGGAACTGCATTTGAGCTGGACGGCACGGATAACCAAGACCCGATTCTCGGCATTATTGTGATTAATCCAAACCTCGACGCCATCGAGGAGACGAAGATCATCCATCAGGATTATGACGCGGAGTTTGGGAAAGCGATTGGCGCAGTGGTAACAACCCAGACGAAATCAGGCACGAACGAGATTCACGGGGCCCTGTTCGATTTCGAGCGTTCCAACTCCAACTTTGCCCGCAATCCATTCACGCAATCGCTCGGTGTTCCGAGCGGTAACTGGAATCAGTTTGGCGGAGCAGTGGGTGGGCCCGTCAAGAAGAACAAGCTCTTTTGGTTTGGCGATTACCAGGGGCAACGCAGCCATGTCGGCGGCAGCTTCCGGAGTCGCGTGCCCACTGCCGCGGAGAGAGGCGATATCACTTCGGGCGCGGCCGCGGACTTGAGCGACCTCTTACCGAATATTCAAATCTATGATCCTTGTACCACCAGCGGGGGAGTGTTTGTGCCAGCCTGCAACGTTGCGCCCGGAAACCGTGCACCGTTCGCTGGCAACAAAATCCCGGCGAACCGCCTATCACAGCAGGCGCAGAATCTTTTGAAGTTGATACCTCTTCCTAATATTACGCCTCCGACTGTGTTGGGCGACAACTTTGTAGCCTCAGGCAATAATACGCTCGATTCCGATGGGTTCGATGTTCGCTCCGACTTTGTGGCGACGGCCAAGATGAACGTATTTGGGCGTTATAGCTACCAGAATTTTAAGCGATCGGGTCCGGGACTCTTTGGTGTTGCGATTGGTGGACACGCGCTTCCTAGCGATCCCTCCGTCGGCGACTTTGCAGGAGACTCATCTACACGCAACCAAAGCATTGCTTTGGGTTTCGATTACATTCTCAGCCCGAAGTTGCTGACAGACTTTCGTTTTGGCTACATGCGTTACCACGTGCATGTGACTCCAGGCGGCTTCGGTACTACACCAGTGAAAGATGCCGGTATACCGGGCATCAACCTGGACCCCACGACATCCGCTATGTCAGCATTCACGATTCACGACCCCGGAGCTTCTGACTTTCAGTTTGGATACTCTTTGGGAATGAATCAGTGCAACTGCCCGCTAACGGAAAGCGAACACCAATATCAGTTCGTGAACAACTGGACAAATATTCGAGGAAAACACACCATCAAGTTTGGAGCCGACATTCGCTACGCCTACAATCTGCGGATACCAAGCGACTCACACCGGGCAGGCCAACTTGATTTCAATAACGATGTGACGCAGGGGCCCGGCGGTGCGGGCGGTGCGGGACTTGCTGGCTTTTTGCTGGGAGAGGTTAGCCACTTTGAGCGCTATGTGAGCAACTCTCTCGACGCTTATGAGACACAACCGCGCCTCTTTTTCTATGGTCAGGACACCATTCACTTGACACCAAAGCTTACGGTAAACGCCGGGCTGCGCTGGGAGATCTATAGGCCGGAATCGGCGGCACGCACCGCTGGCGGCGGGTGGGTAGATCTCAAGACCGGCGAAATGCGCGTCGCTGGACAAAACGGCGTGGATCTGCGTGGAAATACCTCGACCGACTACAACCACTTCGCACCACGCCTCGGCGTTGCGTACCAGATGAACTCTAAAACCGTCGTTCGCCTTGGCTACGGGCGAAGCTACGACATCGGCGTGTTTGGCTCCATATTTGGCCACGCCATCACACAGAATTTGCCGGTTCTTGGAGCTCAGCAGATAAACGCCAACACTGGTGCCTTCGTGTTCAACCTGTCAGCCGGGCCACCATCGTTTGACCCGGCTACCAAACTTGGCGGCACATTGGCCACAAGCAACTGCAACGCCATCACCGACCCGAGTGGAGTTGTGGGCGGCGTCTTTACACCCGACAAACCACAGTGCGTCGGGGTAAACGGCAGGCCCCTTGTGCCGGATGGAGTTTTCTCCCGTTCTCGGCCCTTTGACAACCGCTTGCCCGTTGTGGACCAGTGGAACGCGACCGTGCAGCGCCAGGTCACGCCAACGCTTTCCGCAACATTGGCCTATGTAGGCAATAAGGGAACACATCAGTTTGCCGGCGGAGGTCCGGCCTATGGTGCGAACGAACCGACAGTTGTCGGTTTCGGTTCAGGTGTGCCAAAGAACAATCGCAGGCCATTCTACTCGAAGTACGGCTGGACTCAGGGTATCGACTATTTCGGGAATGACGCCGACAACCACTATAACTCCTTGCAAGCTAGCGTCGAAAAGCGCTTTTCACAGGGGCTGTCTTTCCAGGGGAGCTATACCTTCCAGCATTCCACCAACTACGACAGCAACTACTACAACATAGACAAAAAAATCGATTACGGACCAAACGACGATTATCGCAACCATCTGATCATTTTTACTCAGGTCTATGACTTGCCGTTCGGCAAGGGAAAGAAGTGGGCTTCCGACGCTGGCAGAGCAGAAGACCTCCTCATCGGCGGCTGGTCCATAAACAGCGCCACAACGATCGGAAGTGGGTTGCCTTTTACCCCTGGCCTTAACAATTGCGGACCTGAAATTGATGTTGGCCCATGCAGGGCGAACCTAATCGGTTCTGTCAAAAATGGACCTCGTTCCGGAAATGTACAAGCTCCAGGCTACTGGTTTCAAACCACCGGGGGCGTCCCGCTCGCTGCCAACGTCTGCGCGGGTGCCGCAGCAGCCACCGCCGGTCCTTGGGGCGAGCCTGGCTGCGAGGCTTTTGGAAATGTCGGACGCAACAGCTTTCGAGGCCCAAAGTATTGGGACACCGACTTCTCTATCTTCAAGAGCTTCAGTGTAACTGAGCGCCTCAAAACCCAGCTCCAGTTCAACGCCTACAATGTCTTCAACCATGTTAACTACGACCGGCCGGCCGGCAACGTGGATGCTGGAAATGCTGGAAGCATTAACGGTCTGGCCTTTGGCGCGACGATGCGTCGCTTGCAGTTCGGGCTGAAGGTGAATTTCTAACAAGCACAAGGACACCCCACCACCCCGACGGGGAGCCCAGCTCGGGCTCCCCGTTTTTTGTTTCGGATTGTCAGGGGTCATTGGAAATGGGTCTCAGAAATAGACACGCTTCTTTGCGCAGCAGTAAAATTCTGAAGCAAGTGACCTAGGTACGCTCATGCAAATTCCTAAATTGATCCCAAGGTGGCGTTATTCGTTATTCTCTCTGCTAATCCCTGTGCCTTGCTTCTTATCTTTTCCTCTTCCACCTCCCGCACAAAAGGCGCCGCTGCATGTTGACGGGACCGCCGCCTATCCTTTTCAGGAGGCGTCCGGAAAACCTGTGGTGCTTGTGTTTGTGCGCACGGACTGCCCTGTCTCCAACCGCTACGCGCCTCTGATTCGGCAAATCAGTTCACATTACGGCGACAAAGTGGGCTTCTGGCTCGTCTATCTTGGCAAGACGGCTTCCGCTGAGAAGATTCGGCAGCATGAGAGCGAATATGGTTACAAACTGGCTGCGCTTCGCGATCCTCAGCACGCGCTCGTCGCACAGGCGCAAGTCCAGGTCACGCCGGAAGCAGCTGTTTTCGACGCCAGACATCACCTCCTCTATCACGGGCGCATCAACAACTTGTATGAACACTTGGGGCACGCGCGGCCCGCTGCCACTACGCACGAACTGGACGATGCCATCCAGGCGGCGCTAAGCGGGAAGACACCTCCCGCCAGCGCGCCTGGCGTCGGATGCTTAATCGCGGATACCGAATGAAGTCTTCGGGCCGAACTTTCGTGGCGTGCGTGCTCGGGCTGAGCTCGGCAACGGCAGCAGCGTTTGCCAGGCGCGAAGGCGTTCCTGCGCGCACGCTGGCTGCGCCGAATCCAGTTACGTTCAATCGCGATATTGCTCCCATCCTTTTCCGGTATTGTGCCCCTTGCCACCATCCCGGCGAGGCCGGGCCTTTTCCGCTACTGAGTTTCTTAGACGCAAAAGCCCACGCACGGCAGATCGCGGCGGTGACTTCCACGCGCTTCATGCCTCCGTGGCTGCCGGACCCTCAAGAGTCGAAATTCGCCGACGAACTCCGCCTGACGAACGAACAGATCGCTCTCTTTCAAAAATGGGTCGATCAGGGAGCAATCGAAGGCGCTACTAGGGATTTGCCACGCGCGCCGCAATTCGCCCCTGGCTGGCAGCTTGGTCAACCGGACAAAATTGTCGAAGCTGAAAAACCATACACGCTTCCTGCAAGCGGCTCCGATATGTATTGGAATTTCATCTTTCGAACGCCCGTCGATCGCACGCGCTGGCTGAAAGCCATCGAAATCCGGCCCGGTGACAAACGCGTGGTTCACCACGCCAACATTCTCGTGGACCGAGGTCAATCGTCGCGCCGCCAGGAAAAAGAGCCGGGCGCGGGTTTCGCCGGAATGGAGCTGAAAATCGAATCCGAGACCTTTGATCCGGACAGCCACTTCTTTTTCTGGAAGCCCGGCACAATTCTCAAGCCTGAGCCGGAAGGCATGGCGCTGCGGCTGGACAAAGACAATGATTTAGTTCTCAACATCCACTTGCAGCCATCGGGTAAGCCGGAAAAAATCCAGCCCAGCCTTGGCCTGTACTTCACGGACAAACCCGCCACGCGCTTTCCTCTGCTGCTGCAGTTGGAAAACGACCGTCAACTTGACATTCCGCCCCGCGAGAAGCATTTCCTGGTTACGGACCAATTTACGCTGCCCGTTGACGTGGATCTGCTCGCGATTTACCCGCACGCGCATTATCTCGGAAAGGATCTGCAGGCTCTCGCAACTCTGCCCGACGGCTCGGTAAAAACATTGATTCACATTCCGCAATGGAATTTGAATTGGCAGGCCGTCTACCGTTACGCGGATCCCGTAGTCTTGCCGAAGGGCGCAACAATTTCGATGCGCTATGTCTACGACAACTCCAGCGACAATGTCGCAAACCCTAACGACCCGCCGCGACGCGTCATGGCGGGGAATCGTTCCAGCGACGAAATGGCTCACTTGTGGCTTCAGATCCTGCCGCGCACCTCCCCCAGTGCCAGCGGCGACCCACGCATGCTCCTCCAGGAAGCTATGGCGCGGCACAACGTGGGAAAGAATCCCGACGATTTCGAATCCCATTACAACCTTGCCGCTATGCTCATGGCGCGCGGTGCACCAGACGAAGCGGTGCGGCATTTCGAACAAGCCGTACGGCTTCGCCCTCAGGACGCCACGTCTAACAATGCTCTTGGCGCCTCCCTCATGGCCGTGGGGCGGTTCGCCGATGCTGTTCCGTATTTGTCTGCCTCGATCAAGGAGCGCCCGGACAATTTTGACGCTCACTACAATTTGGCAAGCGCCCTCGCCTCGCAAGACAAATTCAGCGAAGCGGTTGAACACTATCGCGCCGCCGTCCGCCTTCATCCAGACGACGCAAACGCTGAAGCCAACTTTGGCAGCGCTTTGGCTGAGACTGGCAATCTCACCGAAGCCAAGCTTCATTTTCAGCGCGCGCTCGAAATCGATCCCAGTCACAAGTTGGCGCGCGAGAACCTTGAGCAGATTGGTCGCGAGATCCCAGCGAGTGCCGATGCGCGACGAATCGAGGCGCCGCAACCTAGGCAGACGGTCTCGCCGGAATCGGCGATTGCCGAGGCGCGGCGCTTAGCGCAGCAAGGAAAATTCGACGACGCTATTGCGCAACTGGAGGCGTTGGCCGCCAAGCAGCCGGATGCAAAGGGAATCGCCCATGAGTTGGGAGTCGCGTATTACAAGAAGGGCGACTATCTGAAGGCGGTCGCAAACCTCAAGAAAGCTCTCGGGGAGAATCCCGGCGACAGCGAGGCCATCCAATTGATGGGTTTGTCGTACTACCTCGCCGGCCATCCGGCTGATGCCATCGCGCCTCTCGAAAAAGTGCAGACGTGGTACCCCAGCGCGAATGTCGATGCCTCGTACATTCTTGGCATCTGCTATATGCAAACCAAGGATTACCCCAACTCGCGCAAGGCGTTCGCGAAGATGTTCGCCGTTCCGCCTGATTCGGCTGCAAGCTATATTTTCACCGCCCGCATGATGCTGCGCTTCGACTTCGACGTGGTCGCCGAAGAGTACGCGAAAAAAGCGGTGGAGCTGGATCCCAAGCTTCCGCTGGCCCACTCGCTGCTGGGCGAAATTTATCTCTATAAGTCTCGTATTCCGGAGGCCACCGAGCAGTTTCAGAAGGAATTGGAGCTGAATCCGGCCGATGCCGCGGTGTATTACAAGCTGGCCGACGCCTACACGCGCACGCAGAAATACGAGGAGGCGGAAAAATTGTTACAACGCTCGATCTGGCTCGACGCCACGTCCACGGGGCCGTACATCCTGATGGGCAAGGTGCTGGAAAAAAAGGGTGAGTCCGCGCTGGCGGTGCGCGCCTTGCAGCGCGCGATCGCCATGGATCCGAACAATTCCATTCCGCACCATTTGCTTGGACTGGCTTACCGGGAATTGGGCCGGAACGAAGACGCCGAGCGAGAGCTCAAGCTTTCCGAGCAGTTGCAGAACCGCGGAGAAGCAAAGCCGTAATGAAAAAAAAGTCGTAACTGGAACATTTAGACAAGAAGCGTCCCAGGAGAGGACCCGTGCTCAAGCTCGTTAAATTCTCTTTTCTCACCATCACACTCGGCCTCTGTGTCTCTACGATTCCGGCCACGGCCTGGCAGACGACCACCCCGAAAGTCGCGCACAAGCACGCGAGTCGAGCCACCGAGGCCGCGCAAAACGCCCAGGATCCGTGGTGGAAGCACGCGGTGTTCTACGAAATCTACCCGCGCAGCTTTCAGGATTCGAACGGCGACGGCGTCGGCGACATCAACGGCATCACATCACGTTTGGACTACTTGCGCGACCTCGGCATCGGCGCTATCTGGATTACGCCGATGTATCCTTCGCCGCTCGTGGATTTCGGATACGATGTCGCTGATTACGCGGCGCTCGATCCGCTCTATGGCACGCTGGCGGATTTCGATCGCATGATGGCCGAAGCGCAGAAGCGAAACATTCGCGTGATCATGGATTTCGTTCCGAATCACACGTCCGATCAGCATCCCTGGTTCAAGGAGTCGCGCTCCTCGCGCGCGAACCCGAAGCGCGACTGGTACATCTGGCGCGATGGCAAAGGCCCCGGGCAGCCTCCGAACAACTGGCAATCGTGGTTCGGCCATTCCGCGTGGCAATTTGATCCCACAACCGGCCAGTATTACTACCATCACTTTTACGTCGAACAGCCGGATTTGAATTGGCGCAATCCTGAAGTGCGCAAGGCCATGTACGACGCCATGCGTTTCTGGCTGGACCGCGGCGTCGCCGGTTTCCGGCTGGACGCCGTTTCCCGCTTGTTTGAAGATCCCAACCTGCACGACGATCCGATTCTTCCCGGCAAGAATGCTTACGGCGATCCGAACATTCAGCACAAATACACGGACAACTTGCCGGAAATCCACGAAGTCCTGCATGAAATGCGGAAGGTCGTGGATGCCTATCCGGGGAATCCGGTCTTGATCAGCGAAGCAGACGAGCCAAACATCAAAGAACTCGCGAAAATGTACGGCGCGAAAAATGATGAAGTGCAGCTGCCCATGGATTTTCAGATTGCGGACGTGAACAAACTTTCCGCGCCGGAGTTTCGCAACCTGCTGGATGAGGTTGAGAACAATGCCGTCCACGGCCAGCCTCACTACTTCTTCAGCAATCACGATCAGGCGCGCACCTGGGACCGCTACGGCGACGGCGTTCACAACGACCAAATCGCCAAGCTGATGGCCGCTCTTCTTTTAACTACTCGCCAGACACCGCTGATGTATTACGGCGAAGAAATTGGCATGCGGACCACCCCGCCCACGCGCAAGGAAGACGTCCAGGATCCCATCGGGAAAATTGGCTGGCCGGAAGAAAAAGGTCGCGACGGCGAGCGCACTCCGATGCAGTGGGACGCGACGAAAGATGCCGGGTTCAGCACCGCGGAGCGTACCTGGCTCCCGATCCCGCCGAGCGCTGCCGAGTACAACGTACGCGTCGAGTCGAAGGACCCAAACTCCATTTTCTCTTTTTACAAAAGCCTGCTCGCTTTGCGCCAAAGCGAACCGGCCTTGCGGAACGGAAGCTACGTGTCTTTGGATCGCGATGATCCTTACGTACTCTCTTTCTTGCGCAAGAATCCTGGTAGCGGCGATTCCGTCCTGGTCGTCTTGAACATGAGCGCCGAGCAGCGGACCGTGAAGTTTGATCTGGCCTCCCTCGGCATCAAGGAAACTTCCGCAAAAATGCTCCTCGCTTCCCCGGAGCCAGACCACCCTTCGATGCCTCTGGAGCATCTTGCCGTTGCTCCGTTCGGTGTCTTCATTGGGTCCGTTCGCTGATGAGCGAGATGGCATTCTTTCTCGAGTGAAATCACACACGATGCCGATTTGGAGCATCTCCGGGACGCACTGCGCTCATCTTAGCTATCATGAAGACACCGGTGCGTTGACGCAGGATCACGCACGGTTTGGAGTCTGACTATGAGGAGTTGGAAGCTTTTGTTCCTGTTCACAGGGATGAGTTCGCTAGCCGCAGGCATTGCCAACGCACAGGAAAAGCCTGCCCCGCCAATGGATATGGAGCACCACCATGGCGGCTTTATGCAGGGAGGAGTGCACCATTCGGTTGCGAAGGGCGTGACGCTGGATGTGAAAATGGACTCGGCCGCGCACACGGCCACTCTCCGCGTCGGCCCGATGAATCTTCCCGGGAACACCAGCCACCTGAAAATGCCGCAACCCCCCGATCTGGTCTGGCAAATCCCTTTTGACGGCTGGCTTTTGGCCTATCATCCAAGACTCGTGGATGCATTAGGCAGCGCCGTTCCCGCAGCGCTGCTGCATCACACCGCTTTCTGGAATGAGAATCGCGCCGACTTTCTGTGCCCCAACAAGGAAGAGCACATTTTCGGCGCGGGCAGCGAAATGACCGATTGGGGCGAAGTGCCCGGCTACGGCTATCACGTGCAGAAGGACGATAAAATCCGCATTGAAACGATGGTTTACAACCCGACAGCCAGTTCTTACCAGAACGTTTATCTGGAAGTTGTCATTCCGTATCAGGAAGCAACCGAAAGCGCTGCCCCACGAAAGAACGTTTACCCCGCATGGATGGACGTGAAGTCCTGCGGAAATTCCGGTTATGACGTGCCCGCCGGCAAAAGCGAAAAATCGGGAACGGTGACCGTGAATTACGACGGCGTGCTCCTCGGAGTCGGCGGACACCTTCACGACTACGGCCGACAGATTGTTTTGCAAGACGTTTCCCGCAAAGAAACCGTGGCCACGCTGGACGCCAAAGTGGACGAGAAGGGCCGTCTTGATTCCGTTCCCGTGAAATTGTTTGTGCAAGAAGGGGGCTTCAGGTTTTCCGCGGGCGACGTTCTAAAGACGTCCGCCACCTATGACAATCCTACCGGCAAGTTGTTGCGCGATGGCGCCATGGGCATCGCGGTGGGCTATTTTGTCCCAGCCGACGATTCAAAGATGGCTGCCCTCCGCCGCAAAACGCGCGCCACACACGAAATGGCCGGCATGTCCCACGACCACTGAAGTCCCCGGGTACTGGCGCACCCTGGCATGAAGCAAACATCGCGAGGATGGGCCACCCCAAGAGTTAGGAGCGGCCATCCACCCGCCCAAATGTCAGGATCGTGCAGTTCGTAAGCGGGTAACCACGAGGCGGATGAGGGCGCGAACCAGCAAGCTGATCACCCCAGCGGCACCGCCTACCTCTAGTCGTCGCTGTGGCGATAAGGGGGCTTTGGCTTCGCCGGGGAATTTGGTGTGGAGTCAGGAATTGCATTTGGAGTCGCGGGCGATACGCAGCCACTTGCATTCGTGGTCTGCGGATCGCTGGCGGCGGGCTTGCAAGCTGGTGTGGGTTGCGAGTTGTCTGAACTCTTTGGCTTGGCGTTCGGGTCGTCCTGGACGGTAGCGTGTTCCAGGATGCGGCGCGCGTAGTCCGCGACGTTTTTCACGCTGTTGGCGTATGCCGGGTTGGGTGTCTTGACGCCGCCGTTATAAGCGCCGATGGCCTTCTCCACATCGCCGCCGAAATGGTCGACCAGGTCGCGCAGCAGCAAGCCGGCGTAAGTCGTAAGGACAGCGTCGGGAACATTATTCAAATCTAGTTCGCGCGAGGGCCGCAGGCGCGCGGGCAACTGGCTGTAGTCGCGCTTGTCGTGCAGATAGAGCTGATGCGCGGCTCGCAGCATCTCTCGCGTGATCTGCCAAGTGCCCATGGCGTAGTCGCTCACCATGACGCGCTTCCGCGTGCGCCGGAGAACGATGTCTCCGCGGTCCGCGCGCTTCTTCCAGACCGCGTGGGTCAGGTCCCCATTGACGTCCATGTAATCGTTTTCCATCGCCCCGACGCCCATGAAGTAATCGAGCGGCAAGTCATAAAAGTGCGCGACGTCAAGAATGTCCGTGGCAAGTTGCGTGGCTTGCTCTTGCGTGAGGGGACGAGCCGCAGAGTCACTGTTGTCAACCACGCGATTGTCGGTTTGCGACTTGAAGATGAGGAATTGCGCCAGCGCAGGGAGCAATTTGGAGGAGTTAATCCCTTCGAGCTTCTGCTCCGTTGGCACGTCGTAAGCCACGTCGAACGTGTGGCTCTGCTGCTGGTAGTAGTTGTATTCCTTCTGCGACCAGGTCTCAAATTCATAGTGCGTTATGAGGTTGCGGCTCTTGAAGCTTGCAACTTGCGGCACAGCGGTGAGCAGATCGTTATCGGTGACAACGAATATCTTGTATTGCGGCCCCTTCTTGGCGTTCACGGCCGTCAGATACATGTGAGAAGTGTCGTGTCCCTCGCGCGCTTCGCGCCCGCGAAGGTATTCAAAGCGCAGAAAGGCCTCGAGCTGGTCGTTGAACGTGGCGATTTCCGCGGCAGGAACTTCAAGGCTAAAGGGAACCACCAGCTGTTTGCCCTTCAAGGCCGTTACCGGCATGCGCGGGTGTGCCGAAGCGGGCAGCTCAAGAGGCCAGAGGCGATAATCGGTGTACCCGCAGGCGGCAAAAGTGAACAGTCCAGCGGCCAGGCAAAGCGTATATCGGAACAGTTTCTTGAGAAAATTCTTTACCGACATAGCCTTAGCCTCCTTCCCTTAGATGAAGTCCAACTCCTACGTCTACATCGTGAGGAACTGCACCATCATAGCCGCGAGCCCCGTTGTCTGCGATGCCTCCTAAATAGTTGATCTGGAACAACTTAAGAATATACGTCCAAGAGGTGAAGAGCTGGAGAGTGTGAGCAGGCGTGTCTAGCTTACCACAATGTGACCTGTGGCTGCGACAGGTAGCCGCTATCTAGATTGTGCCGCGATGTCCATGGCCGCGCTTTGTCGTCAACAAGAGAAAGTGGTTTGTGCAACAAAGTGAGGGCCATTCAAGGAAGATTTTCCGTTGGCCCGGCCATGGCGGCGCAATCCAACAAGTCGCGCTCACACACAAGGAATGAGGAACGCACTTACGTCCCTTGAGTGTGCGCGACGCTTGCCGAAAAAGAGCGGTGCCCTAGGCCGTGGCCGTCGCGGCCTTTGCGGCAGCTTCCACCGTATACACCACGACCGCCTTCTTCCCGCCCTTCGCGGCCGTCGCGTGGATGGAGCTTAAGTTGACGCCTTTCTTCTCGAGAGACGCCAGGCATTGCGCAAGCGCTCCTGCCTTGTTGGGTAGTTCGTACTGCTCGGCGGGCGTCTCCTGGTACCCGATGTGGGCGGCGTCCAGCGCTTTCTTAGCTTTCTTTGCGTCTTCGGCGACGAGCTGAACGGTACCGCCCGACCCCTGCGACGTCCCTAAAAGCGCCAGAATATTCACCTTCGACTCCCCCAGGGCCCTCGCGATGCGTGCGACTGCGCCGGGCTGGTTGTCAACGGAGATCGTGAATTGCTTGGTCTTGGCCATGCCGCACCTCCTTGTGGCGGAGATTATACGCCTCCTACGCAAATGCGGCTTGCGCCCAACTAGATTTGCTGGCCTTTCCAACGGCCGCGCCGGAAAAGGAGAATTCCAGCGGCAGCGATAGCCGCTTCGGCGACGACGATGGAAATGTACACGCCGTTCGCCCCCATGTGGGTGGGAATCGCAAGAAAATACGCCAGCGGAATCTCCAAGAGCCAAAAACCGAAGAAGTGCACGATCGTTGGCGTTACGGTGTCGCCCGCGCCGTTGAAGGCCTGGAGCATCACCATGCCGTACGCATAGCCAATATTGCCGTAGCTCAGAATGCGCAGGGCCGTGGTTGCCAGCGGCACAACCACAGGATCGTTGGTAAACAAGCGGACGACCGGCGTAGCGAAAAGAAGAAAGAGCACGCCAATAATGCCGAGAAACAGCATGTTGTAAAAGCCGGTGCGCCAAACAGAGATTTGTGCGCGTTCCGGCTGTTTCGCGCCGAGATTTTGACCAACGAGGGTGGCAGCGGCATTGCTCAGGCCCCAGCTTGGCAGGATGACGAAGATCAGGATGCGGATGGCGATGGTATATCCCGCTAGCGCGGCCGAACCGAAGATACTGACAATGCGCACCAACCCAATCCAACTGGTGTGCGCGATGGCAAATTGCAGAATGCCCGTCAGCGAAACACGCAGCAGCCGCAGCAAAACTTGAAAATTGACACGAATCTGGTTGCGCAGAATGCGAATGCGCTCCGTCCCCCGGAGCAGGCGATAAAACTGATACAGCACGCCGATGCTGCGCCCCGTGAAAGTGGCCAGGGCCGCGCCAGTGACACCGAGCTTTGGAAAGGGTCCCCAGCCGAAAATCAGGCAGGGATCGAGCACCAGATTAATGATGTTCGAGACCCACAGCAGGCGCATGGCAATGGCGGCGTCGCCAGCTCCTCGAAAGATGGCGTTGTTGAGGAACAACATCATGATGACCCCGCCACCACCCAACGCGATTCGCGCATAACCGGAACCGACGCTGATAATCTGCGGCGAGGCCCCCATCCACTTGAGCAGGGCTGGGGCATAAAGCAGACAGGGCACACCCACAAGCACGGAAATCGTAACTCCCAGGATAATGGCCTGAACTCCGGCAACGGCGGCGGCCGCGGGATCTTTTTCCCCAATGCGCCGCGCCACCATCGCGGTCGTTGAAAGGCTCAACCCCAGGCCAATCGCAAAGACCAGGCTCAGCAACGACTCGGTGAGGCCTACCGTGGCCACCGCGTCCGCACCCAGGCGGCCAACCCAAAACACATCCACGACCGCGAAGAGAGACTCTAGGACCATCTCCAGAATCATCGGGATGGCCAGCAGCAAAATCGCCCGGTTCAAGCTTCCAGTAGTGAAGTCCTGATGCGATCCGCGAAGCGCTTCTCGGATGGAACTCCAAATCCGCGGTGGCGGCGCCGCCGAAACTACGACTCGTTCAGCTGACATAAAGACCTTAGCTCTCTGCGAATGCGCGCATCAGAGATGCACGGCGCAAGCGCGGTTGCAGAAACTAGATGATGGAAAACAAGAAAGGAAAAATCCGCAGGGGCGGATTAAAGCAATCGGGCAATTCGCGGGTTAAACATCTTCGCTTCCTAGGCGCTGCCCCGGCGCAACGGGAGACCCCCAACGCAACGTGGGCGATTCGTGAGTTGAGACATTGTAACCTGAATCTGCGTTCCTTCGCCAGTGAAATCAGAAGGCCAGCGCTGTTCATGCTGGGTAGTTAGGCTGCGGCGACTCGGCGGATTAAATCTTCTTGTTCGGATTTGGACTCCGCGCCGATGGTGAAGGCATCGAGCAAGTCCAAGGAGAGCGCAAAGTGCAGGGCCTCGTCCTGGCGGTTGCGCAACTCGCCCTGGCCTAGAATTTTCATACCGATAACGCCATGATGGTTGGCGCGCATCTCGCGTATTACGCTCACAACGGTATCCGGAGCAGCGTCCATGTAGGCCCCGACGGGATTGATGCGCACGAGATGGACGTCGACCCAAGGCGATTTTGCGGCGGTACGTAGCGCCTCGATGCTATGGCACGAGCAGCCGTGCGCCCGGATGGTGCCCTTCTGCTTGGCTTCCGAGAGCACATCCATGACGGGCTCGAAGCGTTCCGTCCAGTCGCCTTCCGTGAGGCAATGCATCAGGCAGACATCGATGTAATCGGTTCCAAGCTCGCGGCGGAAACGGTCGAGGTCAGCGCGTGCCGTCGCCGCATCGCGCGCCCAGGTCTTGGTGAGCACCGTGACCTTGTCTCGCGGCACATGCTTTAGGGCTTCGGCCACGTGCGGATGGCTGCCGTAGGAATCCGCCGTGTCAAAGAAACGCAATCCGTGGTCGTAACCGTTGAGAAGCAGGTCGGAGAGCCCCTTGAGTCCGAGCGCGGTTTGGTGGGAGTGATGACCGCTTCCAACCGTTCCGGTTCCCATGGCTAAACGGCTTGTTTGGATGCCTGTGCTTCCCAAGGTGATCCCGTCTGAAGCACTGAACTTCCGCGGAAGTGCCGGCAGCTCCAACACCTTATGCGCAAAGCTTGCGGAAGGGAACCAGGCAGCACCCGCGGCGCAAGCCGCTCGATGCAGGAATTCGCGCCGCTTCATGGGAACCTCCGCTTAACCATAGAATCGCAGATTACTCCTTATCTTGGACGCGAGAAAGGCCCCTTAGGTGTTCCCCCTAGAAACACAAGTGGCAAAAGATCGCTCTCCAACGTGAGGCTTCCCTTGCATCTTCCGCATAAGCACTCTCCAGTGATATTCTCCCCGCTGTTCGAGGTGCAAAATGAAAGGTACACAAGCAACAAATAAGGCTCCGCATAAAAGCAACCCTGCCAAGACGCGCACCCCTGTCAGCCGCCGGCACTTCCTGGGAAAAAGTGCCGGCGCGGCGCTGGCGTTCTCCATCGTGCCTCGTCACTTATTAGGCGGGCCGGGCTTCGTGCCGCCCAGCGACAAGGTCAACATCGCGTTTATCGGAGTTGGCGCACAGGGCTTGCGCGTGATGCTTCACTTTTTGAAAGAGCCGGATGTACAGGGAGTGGCCGTTTGCGACGTCAACAAGGCCAGCGCAGATTATCCCCAATGGGACACGCACGAATTCTCGAAGTCCGTCAGGAGCCTACTTGGCGTGGACAGCGGCTGGGACTGGTTGAGCCCGGATCAGCCCATTCAATTGTCGCATACCCTGAAGGTCACCAGCGGGGTTGCGGGCCGCGAGCCTAGCCAGCAAATCGTGAACGCCCTCTACGCCTCGCGAAAATCCTCCGGCAAGTACAATGGTTGCGCCGCCTACAGCGATTACCGCGAATTGCTCGAGAAACAAAAAGACGTTGACGCCGTGGTTGTCTGCACTACGGACCATCTCCACGCCGTCATCTCCGCGGCGGCGATGAAAAAACGCAAACACGTCTTCTGCCAGAAGCCCCTCACTCACACGATTTCCGAAGCGCGGCAGATCGCGGAGATCGCCCGCCAGACCGGAGTGGCCACGCAGATCGCCGTCGGCAACCAAGCCTCGGAAGCCACACGTTTGCTATGCGAATGGATCTGGGATGGCGCGATTGGTCCCGTGCGCCAAGTACACAACTGGTCTTCGCGTCCTTTCTGGCCGCAAGGCGTCGAGCGCCCCAAGGAAACGCAGCCGGTGCCTGACGGCCTGGATTGGGACCTTTGGTTGGGGCCTGCTCCCGAGCGCCCATTCCATCACGCTTATCTGCCTTTTGTGTGGCGAGGCTGGGCGGACTTTGGGTGCGGCGCGCTGGGCGACATGGGCTGCTACAGCTATGACACGATTTTCCGCGTGTTGAAGCTCGAAGCGCCTATGAGCGTCGAGGCCAGCTCCACTGATCGCTACGACGAAACTTATCCGCTCGCGTCTATCATCCGCTACCACTTTGGCCCGCGTGGCGACATGCCGGCGGTAAATTTCACGTGGTACGACGGCGGCTTGCGGCCGCCGACTCCCGAGGAGGTGAGCGAAAGCCAATTCTCCAAGGCCGACGAAGAAGAGGAAAACGAAGGGCTCTTGTTTGTGGGAGACCGCGGCAAGATTCTGTGCGGCTTCAACGGCTCGAACCCGCGGCTGATTCCGAAAGCAAAAATGGATGCTTACAAGCAGCCGCCAAAAACCCTGCCGCGTTCGCCCGGCAACGAACGCGAATGGCTCGACGCCTGCAAGGGCGGCAAGGTCAAACCCGGCGGAAATTTCGAGTTTTCAGGAATGGTCACGGAAACGCTGCTGCTCGGCAACCTGGCCATCCGCGCGGGGCAAAGATTGGAGTGGGATCGAACGAACCTGAAAGTGCTCAATTCTGACGCGGCTCAAAAAATCGTGGCTCCCGAGCGGCGCAAGGGCTGGGAATTGTAGCCGCCTCATTTCATTGCCGGCCGCGGAGCTTCGTAAAACAGGAATTGCACGCCCACACCGGACTTCCCGTTCTTCCAGTTGAGGCGCTCCACGTGCGCGACGCGGCCCGTGAAACTCCATTCCTCGACTTCATCTCCGACAATCTCTTTCGGCATTTTCAAATGCAATTGGACCATCAGGCCTTCGCGTACTTTCTGGTCCGTGGCAAAATAAACGCCGTGTGTCGAAATATTCATCGACGAAACGGATTCTTCTCTCAAAACCGGTTCCTTCGCCGCATGAAACCGGAGCGGAACTCTCATTATGAAGCGGTGCCCATGTCGACGCTCGTGTCCCAGCATAGCGATCCTTTGGCATGATTAGTTTTGCAGGCTGGCCAGGCAGGGCGGGCAAGGCAGGCTTAATTTCTACGATACCGAACCAAAAAGGTCAACCGTTTTTTGTTTCCGACAGAACCATCCTGCGGGAATCTAACAGCATGAATCATGCCAGGGAGAGATTCGAATGGTGGCGCGTGGGATGCTTTTCCCGGCTGTCGTGGTGGGCCCACCAATCTCGCCATGCCGCTGCGTTCTTCCCAAAAGAAGCTCCGGTGATAGCCTCGAGCGCAGCGCAAACCAGGCTTCGCGTCCCCGCGTCAAGCGAATCATCATCGAGCAGGTTTAACAATTGAGGGACCGCGGTGAGGCGTTGCTCTCCGGTGAGCAGCCCCGATCGCGACAGGGCATTCGCCGCGCTCTGGCGGATTTGTGCCGCGGGATCGTGAACCAAGATGTCCAGCAGCGCGTCGATGGATTCTGGGCTCCCCAGCATCGCCAGTCCTTCCACGGCCCAGAAGCGCACTTCTTGACTTCGACTCTCGGTATAAAGCTTGAGCGTTCGAAACGCTTCCGAAGGCGCGACCCCGCGATTGCCCAGCCCACCTAGCCTCCATAGCGCCATGTAGCGCTGCTGCGAGCCGCTTTGAATCTGGCGCTGCAATTTCTCGACACTCTCGGGCGCTTTTATGAGTTTGTTGGCCACCAGGTCAATCTCCACCGCTGCCACGCGCACCCGCGAATCGTTGGATTTGAGCGCTTCCAATACCAAGTGGAACAGCCGATCGGAATCCTCCAGATGGCCACGCCAGGAAGTCAAATTCCGGTGAATCAGGCTCAGGGAGGGGTCTGGCTGCTGAATCGCCAGTTCCAGCAACCGCTCGGCTTGTTGCTGGGGCGCTAGATGTGAGATTTCCTCGGCGTTGCTGCCCTTTGTTCCCGGCTGAGGTGTTGCAACCAACTGCGAAGTTCCCTGTCCCGGGTCCGCCGCAGCAACAGGATGAATCTTCAGCCACTTGGTGAAAGCACCCTGGAATCGCGCGGCGAAAAAGCCGGCTCCCGCGGAAAGAAGGGCCATCGCCGCGAGGAGCAAAGGATAGCGAAGCCAACGGCCGAGCGTCCGCGCCTTCACGCTGGGCGTTGTTGAGGCGGCTGAAACAGTCCTGGAGGGGCTGGTGGAATTTGCCAAGGTTTCGTCCTTACGATCCGTTCCATGCGCAAACTCCGCACGGTCTGAGGGTCAAATTAAGAGGCAGGCGAAAAAGCAACAATGGTACGCCGGGGCAAGGGTCGGAAATCCGTGAGCAAATCCTGTGGCTTCACACCTTTAGGGGGTTACTGGTTCGCACTGCAAAAAATAGAACCGTCCGGTGGAACAGGGTACAGCTCGGCGTGAAAAGGGATGCTTTGTGTGGAATAGACCCTCTGTTAGAATGAGGGGCTTGGTTTTGCGACTCCAAAAGCAAGATTTTTCCAGGCTTTAAATTAGACCGAGCAGGATAATCGAAATGGCATTGAAGTGTGAATTCTGCGGCAAAGCACCGGCCTACGGAAACGTCATCAGCCACGCCAACAATACGCGGCGGCGCCGCTGGAATCCGAATTTGAAGCGCATGCGCGTGGTGGTGGCGGGCGTCAAGAAGCATGTCCGGGTGTGTACGGCGTGCATTCGCGCCGGCCGGGTAAAAAAAGCCGCCTGAGCTTCCAGCCTTGCACATACCTTTTGTGGACTGGCGATTGGTGGGGCGTCCAATGGACCGCTCAAAAGGAAATCTCCGCGGCGTAGCCTTGCTGCCGTTAGCGGCCCTGGCTCTTTCGGTTATGGCCGGCTGCATGAAGCAGACGCAGCACTCGCCCGACGTGTGGGCCGTCGTCAACGGAAGAGAGATCAAGCGCGATGAAGTGGACAAATATTACCGCACGCGCGTAAGCCCTGAAGGTCAGGAGCCCTCGCAGGAAGAGTCGCTGTCCCTCAAGCTGAATGTCCTCGACGAGTTGATCATCAATGAAGTTTTGCTCGAGCGCGCCAAGAAGCTCGGGCTCGAGGCCAGCGACGGCGAAGTCGAGGACAAATTCACGGAGCTGAAGAGCCCTTACACTGAAGACGAATTCCAGCGCAGGCTGAAGGACCAAGGCATGTCCGTGGACGACCTGAAACAGGATCTGCGCCGGCAGCTGTCCATCCAGAAACTGCTGAACCGCGAAGTGCTGGCCAAGATTTCCATCAGCGACCAGGACGTGGCCGAATTTTATAACTCCAACAAATCGCAGTTCAATGTGGCGGAACCGACTTATCACCTGACGCAAATCAAGGTCACGCCGCGCAAAGATCCGCAAATCCGCAACCGGAAGAATGACGATGCCACCAATGAGGCCGAAGCGGTGCGGAAAATCAAAATGCTCATGGACCGGCTGAGCAGCGGTGCGGACTTTGCTCAGCTAGCGATGGACTATTCCGAAGATATGAATACAGCATCGACCGGCGGCGATCTCGGCTATGTGCCAGAGTCAGGGTTGAACGGCCCTCAGGTGGACCCCGCACTGAAGAAAGCGGTCCTGGCGCTCAAGCCCGGGCAGGTAAGCCAGCCCATCGAGGCGTGTGACCAAAGCGGCGTCAGTTTCCACATCCTGAAGCTGATTGCCCGGGAGGCTCCGGGCCAGCGCAACCTGAGCGAGCCACAGATCCAGCAAAATATCCGCGATACGCTGCGCAGCCGGAAAGAACAATTACTTCGGTCCGCGTATCTGGCGATCGCGCGCGATGACGCTCAGGTAACGAATTATCTTGCCCAACAGGTGATTGAAGCGGCCGGCAAGCTCCCCGACGCGGCCAAGACCTACATGCCGCCGCGCTCCATCGGCCACTAAACTTCAACCAGGTCAAATCCCCTGTAACTACGAAACAACGCACAGTACTTCGCCGGCATTCACCGCCTGGCCTTCCGCAACCAGCACACGCTCGACGGTCCCGTTTTTCGGCGAGCGAATTTCATTTTGCATTTTCATGGCTTCGACCACTAAGAGGCCCTGACCTGCTTCGACTCGCTCACCAGCTTTAACAAGGAGCCGCACCACTTTGCCGGGCATGGGCGCAGCGATGTTCTGGCGGCCCTCCGCTTCCGCGCTGCCGTGGCGGCGGCCCCGCCACGAACGCGGATCAGCCACTTCCGCTGCGAATTCGAATCCGCCGGTTTGCAATTGCAGCTGGCCACCGGAAGCCGGCGTTACGTAAATCTCATAACAGCGGCCTGAAAGCAAAACGGAGAAAACATTCGGGGCAATTTCCGCAACATCGGCCGTGATTCCCAATTCTCCTTCCATCCAGGCTTGCCAGCCGTCGGCCTGGCGTTCCATTTCGACCCCGTGGGTCTTGCCGGAAATGCGGACTTCGTACTTCATGGGCTACGGTCCAGTTGCTCGCGGCGGCCTTCCAGTTTCCAACGAGAACCGTTTTCCCTATCGGAGGATGCGCTTGACGTTTGTGCAGCGCGCTGGTTCGCTTGCCAGATGGCGGCGGCAATGGCTGCAGCTCTTTGAGCCTCCTTCGAATCGGCAGCGTGATCCTCCAGTGAAATGGACGAAGCCGCGCGCGGACCACGCAAGAATTCGCCTAGCCATCGGATGTGAATCTCGCCGCGCAGAAACTCCGACTCTTCCAGAATTCGCCGGAACAGTCCCGCGTTCGTCCGAATGCCCGTAATCGTGTATTCCTCGAGCGCTCGCCGCAGTCGAGCAATGGTCTCCTCCCTGCTGTTGCCCCAAGCGATGAGCTTGCTCAGTAACGGATCGTAGTCGTTGGGTACCGTCCAGCCTTCATAAACTCCTTCATCGAGACGGATTCCCGCACCGCTTGGAACATGGTGCGAAAGAATTCTCCCCGGCGAAGGGAAGAAACTGTTTTCTGGATCCTCAGCATAAAGGCGAACTTCCATCGCATGACCGCGTGGCGTGATGGTTTCCCACGCAAACGGCAAGCGATGTCCCGCTGCAATAGCGATTTGCAGTTTGACGAGGTCCAGTCCGGTGACTTGTTCCGTGACGGGATGCTCCACCTGGAGGCGCGTGTTTACTTCCAGAAAGTAAAAATTCAAGTTCTGGTCCACTAGGAATTCCATCGTGCCGGCGTTGAGGTAGCCGCCCGCGCGAGCCAGTGTCACGGCAGCTTCGCTCATTTTCCTGCGCAATTCCGGCGTAACAATCGGCGATGGCGCTTCTTCGATTACTTTTTGGTGGCGGCGCTGAACCGAGCACTCGCGCTCGCCCAACGAAACCACGCGGCCGTGCGCGTCAGCCAGAATTTGGATTTCAATATGTCGCGGCCGCTCCAGGTATTTTTCAAGATACAAACGTTCATCGCCAAAGGCGTTCATGGCCTCCGAAGCCGCGTCGCGAAATGCCGATTCGAATTCCGCGTCGCTATAGACCAGCCGCATGCCCTTGCCGCCGCCGCCCGCCACCGCCTTCAGCAAAACCGGATAACCCAGGCGTTGCGCCAGGGTCTGCGCCTGGGGTTTGTCTGTCGGATCATTCGTGCCCGGCACTGTGGGTACATCCACGCGGCGCGCGAGCTGGCGTCCCGCAGTCTTTGACCCCAGCGCCTCCATCGCTTCCGCGGATGGACCAACGAAGGTGATGCCGGCTTCGCCGCAAGCACGGGGCAGCGCCGGATTTTCCGCAAGAAAACCGTAGCCCGGATGCACGGCGTCGCAGCCCGTCCGCTGCGCAACGGCCATCAATTTGTCGATGCGAAGATAGCTTTCGCGCGAAGGAGCCGGACCAATGGCGTAAGCTTCGTCTGCAAGCCGCACGTGAAGTGATTTGCGGTCCACCTCGCTGAACACCGCGACAGATCGGATGCCGAGTTCGCGGCAGGCGCGGAGGATACGCACGGCGATTTCGCCGCGATTGGCAATCAGGATTTTCTTGAACATAGAAAGGTGGAGCGAGGAAAGAGTTTAGCATGGAGAGCGAAGCGTCCTGGGAACTCCCGCCCTATCGTGTTCCACTTCGTTACTTGAGAAGCTTCCGGAGATCCTTCCATTGAACCAGAACGATGTGATTTTCCTCGAGCATCTTCTTGAATTCCGGGCTCGTCACAAAATCGTAGTCCCGCTGCCGCCACGCCGAGCCGAAATCCGGATGATCGATGGTAACCGCTTGGAGTTCGGCATCATCGTGCCCGAGGTGCACGATCACTTCCGATAGCCCCGGCTTTAAATTCTTGATGGTATTCCCGTAAAACTCTTTCCACTCGCCGGCGCGCACAGTGGGATTGGCCATCACGATCGAATCTACGATGATGTCTTTCTCGGAGAGCAGCGAAAGAAGCTTGGCTCTTTCATCAGCGACTCTTACAGCAAGGAACGGAAGATGATAGTCGTGAGCCACCTTCACGTACGCGGCGAAGAGGTCGGGTCGCGAGAAAAGGACGCCCATGTGGCTGTCGAGATGTGTGGGGTGGATCCCCGCTGCCATGGAGCGTTCAACTTGTGCGCGAATCTCGCGCTCCGCTTCTTCCGCTTTAAGGTTTTGAACCGCCGGGCCGGTCTCCGGCCACAGATAACCAGAAGGATCGAGAAGGCTGGCCACTTTGTCTTTTGCTTCCACCGGACCCCAGCGATAAACCTTCCACTCACTGGTCAGCGTCAGGTGCAGTCCCAAGTCTGCATTCGGATGGTCCTTCGCGTACGCGGCGACTTCATTGAGCCACGGGCACGGCACCATGATGCTGGCGGATGTGACGCCCCCTTTCTCTAGTGCGTCCAAACTCGCGGCGTCCACCGAGTGCGCCACCGCAAGATCGTCCGCATGCACGATGAGTAGCTTCGCGTCTGCTGGATAACCCAGGCGCTCCGCGACCGTTTTTGTTTGCGCGTGTCCGTGCGCAGCAGTCAACAGCACAACCATGGTGCCAATCAATTTGCGCAGGCACATGGACAGCTCCACAGAGGCGGTTTGCGAACGTCAAGCGTATCACGAACTCGGAGGTGCATGTCCGTGGCTCTGCACGAACTTCAAAAATCTTTCGCGCTCCCCAGGTATGATGGTGTATACAGATTCCCCTGTCATTCTTGAGGAGAGGACGTGGATGAAGCGACTGTCTCGATTGTTCGTTCTTGTCTGTCTGGCCGCCTTGCCGGCAGCCGCGCAGGACTCTTACGTTGCGCCGCCGGAAAGCCTGTTCCTTGATGGCGTTCCAAAGATTCCAGCGGCTCTGGCGGAAAAGGTGGGCCGTTATGCCTCATTTCGCAGTGCCAGCTTGTCGGACTGGCATCCCGTAAAGCACGAGATGTTGATCTCCACGCGGTTCGCCGAAACGCCGCAACTTCACCTGGTGGCCATGCCTGGCGGCGCGCGCCAGCAACTCACCTTTTTTGCGGATTCTGTTTCGAACGGGAGGTTCCATCCAAATGGCGGCGACTACATCGTGTTCATGAAGGATGTCGGCGGCGGCGAATGGTATCAGCTCTACCGCTATGAGATGAAAACCGGCGATGCGACGCTGCTCACCGACGGAAAGTCGCGCAATCTTATGGGTTCGTGGTCATCCGATGGAGACCGTATCGCTTATATGTCCACGCGGCGCACGGGCAAAGACACGGATTTGTGGTTGATGAATCCTGCCGATTCGAAAACGGACCGCCTGTTGACGCAGTTGAGCGGCGGAGGTTGGCAGCCGGAAGATTGGTCACCGGATGACAGGAAGATTCTGCTGCTCGAAGAACTCTCAATCAACGAATCGTATTTGTGGGTCGTGGACACCGCGACGGGGCAAAAAACCGAGCTGACGCCGCACAATGCGACAGAAAAAGTTTCGTACGGCGAAGCACGTTTTAGCAAAGACGGCAAAGGAATTTACGTAACCACCGACAAAGACTCCGAATTTCACCGGTTGGCGTACATCGATCTGGAGACCAAGCAGCCGACCTATCTGACGACTTCCATTCATTGGGACGTCGAGACCTTCGACCTGGCGCACGATGGAAAGTTGCTTGCCTTCGTCACTGACGAAGAAGGTTTGAGCGTCCTGCACGTGCGCGACACAACGAATGGAAGAGAGATGCCGTTGCCGCACATTCCCTCCGGTGTGATCAGCGGCGTGCGGTGGCATAAGAATGGCCATGAACTCGGATTTTCGCTTAACAATTCGCGCGGACCTGGAGATTGCTATTCATTGGACGTTGCAAACGAAAAGCTGGAGCGCTGGACGAGCAGCGAAACCGCGGTCAAAACCGAATCGCCGCTGCAGGCGGAACTAATTCGCTGGAAAAGCTTCGACGGCAAGATGATTTCCGGATTTTTGCACAAGCCGCCCGCAAAGTTCACCGGCAAACGGCCGGTGCTCGTGGTGATTCATGGCGGTCCAGAAGGGCAGTCTCAGCCGACCTTTTTGGGGCGCAACAATTATTTGCTAAACGAACTGGGAATCGCGCTGATTTATCCCAACGTGCGCGGCTCGACGGGTTACGGAAAGACTTTCTCGCTGCTGGACAACGGATTCAAGCGCGAAGACACCTATAAGGACATCAACGCGTTGTTCGATTGGATCGCCGTGCAGCCCGAACTCGATAGCGGGCGTATCGCCGTAACCGGCGGAAGTTATGGCGGGCACATGACACTTGCGGTCTCCACATTTTTCAGCGATCGAATCTGCTGCTCCGTGGACATCGTCGGCATGTCGAACCTGGTGACGTTTCTGGAGCACACCGAGGCGTACCGGCGCGATTTGAGGCGCATCGAGTATGGCGACGAACGCGATCCCAAAATGCGCGAGTTCCTCGAAAGAATCGCGCCGATGAACAACATCGAAAAGATCAGAAAGCCGATGTTTGTGATCGCCGGCAAAAACGATCCGCGCGTTCCCGTCAGCGAGTCGCAGCAAATTGCCGACGCGCTGAAAAAGCTAGGCACCCCCGTGTGGCTGATGATCGCCGACGATGAAGGCCACGGCTATCGCAAAAAACCGAATCAGGATTTTCAGTTCTATGCCACCGTGGCATTCCTCCAGGAATACTTGCTGAAATAGGCGCTCGTTCCTACCGCCAGTGCGGGGATTCCAACGGATGGAGTGCCCGCCGCCCTCGCGGAACAAATCCAAACAGCTCTCCTCATAACGGGATGTTGCCGTGCTTTTTGCGGGGGTTGGTGTCACGCTTGTTTTCGAGGGCACGGAGGGCGGTGATCAGGCGGGCGCGCGTGTCGGCAGGCTCGATAACGGCGTCAATATAGCCGCGCTCGGCGGCGACGAAGGGATTGGCGAAGCGGTTGCGAAACTCCGCGATTTTTTCCCGCCGCAATTTCTCGCGCTCGGCGCCTTCCACTTTTGCCAGCTCGCGCTTGTAAACAATATCGACCGCGCCTTCCGGGCCCATCACGGCGATTTCCGCCGTAGGCCACGCGAAATTGGCGTCAGTGCGGATGTGCTTGGAAGCCATGACGCAGTACGCGCCGCCGTAGGCTTTGCGTGTGATGACGGTGATCTTTGGAACGGTCGCTTCGGCAAACGCGAAAAGCAGTTTCGCGCCGTGCTTAATGATGCCGCCATATTCCTGCTGCGTGCCGGGAAGAAAACCGGGCACGTCTTCGAACGTAAGTAGTGGAATATTGAACGCATCGCAGAAGCGCACGAAGCGCGCACCTTTGACCGATGCATTGATATCGAGAACTCCAGCGAGATAAGCCGGTTGGTTGCCTACGATGCCAATCGGACGTCCATCAAGCCGTGCAAAGCCAACGACCAAATTTTTGGCGTAGTGTTCGTGGACTTCGAAGAAATAGCCGTCGTCCACGATGGAATGAATCGCGTCCTTGATGTCGTAGGGTTTCTGCGGATCGGGAGGAACGAGGGTATTGAGCGCCACATCGCGGCGCGTGGGCGAATCGAAAGTGGCGCGGCGCGGTGGATCTTCGAGATTGTTCGAAGGCAGGAAGCTCATCAGCTCACGAATCATCGCCAGGCAATCGGCGTCATCATTCGCGACGAAATGCGCGACACCGCTCTTTTCATTATGCGCCATCGCGCCACCGAGTTCCTGCTTGGTGACCTCCTCATGCGTCACGGTTTTGATGACGTCGGGTCCCGTCACGAACATGTAGGAGGTTTCGCGCGTCATGAAAATAAAATCCGTGATCGCCGGCGAATAGACAGCGCCTCCCGCGCAAGGCCCCATGATGGCGCTGATTTGGGGAATGACGCCGCTTGAAAGCGTATTGCGCAGAAAAATATCGGCGTAGCCGGCCAACGAAGCGACGCCTTCCTGGATACGCGCGCCGCCGGAATCGTTCAAGCCCATCACCGGAGCGCCTGCCCGCATGGCGAGGTCCATAATTTTGCAAATCTTCTGCGCGTTCGCTTCCGAGAGCGAGCCGCCGAAAACGGTGAAGTCCTGCGCAAAAACGTACACGAGGCGGCCGTCGATGCGTCCAAAACCGGTAACGAAACCGTCGCCGGCGGGGCGCTGCTCCTGCATCCCAAAATCCACGCAGCCGTGGCGGACGAATTTGTCCAGCTCTTCAAACGTGCCTTCGTCGAGCAACAAATGGATGCGCTCGCGCGCGGTCAACTTGCCGGCTTGGTGTTCGCGTTCGCGGCGCTCGGCGCCGCCCCCAGCCTCGGCTTCCGCATCGAAGCGGCGCAGCTCTTCCATGCGATCGTGGCCCTCGGCGGCTTCCGGAGCTTTTGGCGCGGGGCTCAGGCTGCGCTTGGTTTCAGACACCGGATCCTCCTGCAGATGATGTTTTGGACAGTAGTTCGGAGGATGACAAGGCCGGCGACTCTTTCGTGCCAAAGATACGCACGGCCAGATGCGTGGCCAGCCAGGTCGTGCCGAGAAGCAGAACGACGCCGAGGAGCAGTTCCGCCCCCATGGCGGCAGCGCGGTGCAGGGGCGATTTGAGCGAGGTCACGGTAGTCGTTGCCCAAACAAGGATGTACATGGCGGCAAGAGTCATCGCCACAATGAGTATGGTGGTGACAATCGAAGCAAGGATCTTTTTCATACGACTGGGCTGCGACTCAGATACTGCCAACCAAAGAATAGCGCAAACGAACAGTCAGTTGTCACTTTTGGCGGGCCGTTTGAGCCATCTCAGGACAAACTCCGATTCCTGGCGCGTGCCGGTGCGCGTGAAATCACGACAACAGCAACAGGGGCCGCCTCGCCCCGAAGCCCCTCCTACCGAGCCAACGTCGACGCAAGCGGCGGCGCACAATCCTCGGCCCCTTACACTTTCGGCAGGCACGCAACTGCGCTCGTTCTAACGCACCCCATTGACAGCAAGACCATGCGTCGCGGCGATACTATTTTTGCCGAGACCACGGCGCCGGTGCTTGCAGAAGATCTGGTGGTCATCCCCTCGGGAGCGTTTGTTCAAGGTAAGGTCGGGAAAAACACGCTCGTCGGTTCGGGTGTCGGCACGGCGATTGGCGCAGCCGCCCATACGACGCAAACGACCACCTTCGCCGGAATGACCATGACCAGCGAAACCCCTAAAGGCGTGGCCATAGGAGGCATCACGGGCCTCGCCGCGGGAACCATTGTGTCGTTCGTGCTGATGGCAAGGAGCCGTCACTTCTATGTGGGGGAGGGCTCACCCCTTGAAATGACTCTTCCCCGTACCGTAACCGTTCCTAGCGGAAAAACAGCCGAGTCGCCGCCATGGACGGATCAACGATAGAACCCTTGAACTCACGGGCGGGTTTTCGTCAGCGCCGGCGCCACGGACTCAGCCCAAGCGGTTAGGAGTTCACCGTAAACCAGACCAGTCGTCGGCAACCAGAATCGAATCCACAGGGTTTGACGGGTCGTACTTCACACTGGCGGGCTGGCCGGGGACCAGGCGATCGAGGCGAACCTGGCTTTCGAGGCCCGTGATGTCCTGCGCCGTGTGATAAACCACGCCGGAAATCGCATAACTGTACGAAACCAGGTGGCGGGGACGCAGGTCCCCGAGCTGACGAGCACCGATACCAAACAAACGCTTGCGCGGCTTTTGAGGTTCCGGCGGATTCTCTAACAAATCAACCACCTGGCCCTCGGCGATACGGCCGATTTGATTCAGGTGCAGACGGCGCCGGCGTTCCTCCGCCTCCGGGTCACCTTCCGGCCGGAGAAACGCATATACAATCATGGCGACGGCGGCGACGGCCGCCCCACCCATGGCAAGCAGCAGCTTCCAATCCGCAGGCAAGGCTATTAACAAATGCAACTCCATTAAATCCCGGGGATTGCATGGGGCGCCAAGACTGGGCGATAGCGACGCGGACGGCTTGCAAAGGTCACAGCCCCACTAACGCGTATTCTAGCGAAATTGCGCCCTCACGTGCATCAATCTTGCGGGGCGCGCACCGGATTGCGCAATACCCCGATGCCGGAAACCGAAACTTCAACCGTGTCGCCCGGCACCAGCGGGCCCACGCCCGCGGGCGTGCCGGTGGCGATCACGTCCCCGGGAAGCAGCGTCATCATGCGGGAAATCCAGCGAACCAGGAATGTCACGGGATAAATCATTAGGGAAGTGTTGCCGGACTGGCGGACGGCGCTGTTGACTCGCGTTTCGACCAGGAGGCTCGTAGGATCCAGTTCGGTTTCGATGTGCGGACCGATGGGGCAAAAGGTGTCGAAACCTTTGCCGCGCGTAAATTGCCCGTCGCTCTTCTGCAAATCGCGCGCGGTGACGTCGTTGAGGCAGGTGTAGCCGAGAAGGTAAGAGAGCGCATCGTCCGAGTCGCTCAGATGAGAACAGCGGCGCGCGACAACAAGGGCGAGCTCGCTCTCATGCTCCACTTGCTTCGAGAATTTCGTGAGAACCACGGGTTCTTCGGGGCCGACGATGGAAGTCGAGGGCTTGAGAAAGATTAAAGGCTCTTTGGGAACTTCGTTGCCCAGTTCGGCGGCGTGCGCCGCGTAGTTGCGGCCGACGCAAACAATCTTGGAAGGCTCGACAGGGGCGAGGAACCGAACCTCGGCAAGTCGTGAAGAGTGCGCGCCTCGCGTCCATTGGCCCCACGGAAGCCCGGCGATTTCGATTACGTCGCCTCCTTCCACCAGCCCGTAACGCGGTGATGGCGCGAACGCAGTGTTGCGCGGAACAAAGCGGCATATTTTCATCAGGTGTCAGCTTTCACGGTGACGCGGATAAGGCTTGGGATGAGAAATTTCCGCCGCGCGCGCCCTCCGGATAATTGCGCCAATCCAGGAAAGCGTCGTGAACATCATGTAACTCACGGCGCCCACCATAAAGATCTGAAAGGTGCTGTGCCAATCACCGAGGTTATGGTAAATCAGGCAAAGAATTCGGTAGACCACACTGAAGATCACCCAAGCGATCATACTGGCAGCTAAAAGATTTCCAGGCCAGCGAAGAAATCGAAGAACTGGGACGGCTGCAAGAAAAACAAAAACCCCTGCGGCAGCAACATTGCGCTCAAAGGCAAAGCGTTCCAGAAAGGGGACCTGGTTGGCGATGACCAGCCAGGCGGTAAACACCAAACTTAGACAAACTCCCGTGTAAACGCCGGTACGAATGGCTGCATTATGAAGAAAATCCAGGCGACGCGAACCGGGCAGGTTTGTTCGAATAAACATCCGAAGCTGGGCTCCTCAAAATGCCGAACTGAACGACACGAATCTACGAAGGCGGTTGCGGGATGTCAACAGCCACGGAACTGCTCGGCGCGCTCTCGTTTCCAGCTCGGTCCAAGGCTGTCACGGTGTACCAATAACGGTGTCCCGGCGCGACCGAGCTGTCTCGGAATGCCGGCGTCGGCAGCAAATCCGGAGTAATTAGCTGGCCGCGCGCCCCTTCCTGCTCACTTCGATAGACGCGATAGCCAGCGAAGTCGGTTTCTAGATTAATAGACCAAGAGAGGTCTACGACGAACGTCGAAGGAGTCGCCGCCGGAAGCACGGCGGCAACAACGTCCTGAGGCGCGGCAGGAGGAAAAGTGTCGACCGGCGTGACGGTAACGGGTTCGGAGTTGTCGGACTCGACTTCGTTTCCTTCAACGGATATGACGCTGCGAACAACGTAAACGTAGGTTTTCCCGAAATCAAATTGCGTGTCGCTCGAGCTATTTGTCGTGGACGGACCAAGAAGTGCGAGCGGAGAAATCCAGTGAACTGGGGAGAGATCTTTGCTCGCCGGAGCAGGGGTCTGCCGATCGATTTCACCGCGATAGACACGATAGCCGGAGATCGTCGAGAGCGCGTCGCCTCCGGAGGTTTGCGTTGGCGCGGGCCAGCTGAGGTTCACAGCGGTTTCCGTGACCTGGGATTGCACCGAAGAGATGGGTTGCGGGACGGGAAACAGGCGCGCTGTAACCACGTTCGAATCGCCGGAAGCGCGCTTTTTCGAGAGTCGCGTTCGAACGAGATAAGCATAGGTTGCCCCCGGATGCGCTTTCGTTTCCTCAGCCGAAATCGGGTCCGTAAAGCGAACATGATCCGCAGCAAGATAGTTGAGAACCAGCGCTCCAGGAATCGTATAGACGACGCGAAACGATTTCGTATCGGGCGCGCCATTCGGCTTCAAAGAGCCGCGAACGATTTCGATCGCCGGCGGGGCCGTCAGTCTCTCCCCGGACACAGTTTTGAGGGGAAGCGAAAAGACAAGCTCGACGCCATCGCCCGCCTGATGCGCCGCCAGATCGGAAACGGCCATGGGGACGAGCGGCGACGGCGGAACAGGGTCGCCAGGAGCCCCGCAACCGGAAACACAAATAAAGATAGAAACGGAAACTAGAAAACAGAGAGTAGGGACGGCTTGCTTGGGGCTTTTGGGGAGGCGGGCGCACGTCCCTTTTCTATTTCCCATTTTCTAATTTCAATTTCGAGCTCACAGGATGTAGCGGCTCAAATCCTGATTCTTCACGATGTCGGTCAATTGTTTGCTGACGTAAGCGGCGTCGATTTTTACGTTCTTTTTCTTGAGATCGGGTGCCTCGAAAGAAATTTCGTCGAGAACTTTTTCAAGAATGGTGTGCAGGCGGCGGGCGCCGATGTTTTCGGTTTGCTCGTTGACGCTGGTGGCGAAGCGCGCGAGGGCAGCGACGGCGTCTTCGGTGAAATTCAGCTTCAATCCTTCGGTTTCGAGCAAAGCGGCATATTGCTTGATGAGCGCGTTCTTCGGCTCGGTGAGGATTCGAATGAAATCCTCTTCTTTGAGGGATTGCAGTTCCACGCGGATGGGCAGGCGCCCTTGGAGTTCGGGGATCAAATCCGAGGGCTTGGTAACGTGAAAGGCGCCCGCAGCGATGAAAAGGATGTGGTCGGTCCGGATCATGCCGTAGCGCGTGTTGACCGTAGTGCCTTCGATGATGGGTAGAATGTCGCGCTGCACGCCTTCGCGGGAGACATCCGGGCCATGGCCGGATTCCCGGCCGGCGACTTTGTCGATTTCATCGATGAAAATGATTCCCATCTGCTCGGCGCGCTCGACGGCCATGCGTGTGACCAGATCCATGTCCAGCAGTTTGTTTTCTTCTTCCTGAATGAGGTATTCGAAGGCGTCGGCCACGCTCATTTTGCGCTTTTTCTTTTGCTGGCCGAAGAATCCGGAGAGCATGTCATTGATCTTCGAGGCGTCCATGCCTTCCATGTCTCCGCCCTGACTGGAAATGATTTCGAACGCGGGCATCATGCGCTCACGGACCTCGAGGTCCACCATGCGCTGGTCGAGCTTGCCTTCGCGAAGCTGTGCGCGGAGCTTTTCGCGCGTGCGCTGATTCTGCTCACGCTGCGCAGTAACCTCGCTTTCAGGAGTACCGGGAGCGGGAGAAGGAGGAGCAGGAAGCAGAAGATCGAGCACGCGTTCTTCAGCGGCTTGTTCGGCGCGGTCGGCAACTTCGTCGAGTTTTTCCTCGCGGATCATGTCAATGGAAGTTTCCACAAGGTCGCGCACCATGGACTCGACGTCGCGGCCGACATAACCGACTTCGGTGTACTTGGAAGCTTCCACCTTGATGAACGGGCACCCGGCAAGACGAGCCAGGCGGCGGGCAATTTCCGTTTTGCCCACCCCCGTGGGTCCGATCATCAAGATATTTTTGGGCAGGACGTCATCGGCAATTTCGGGAGGGAGTTTTTGCCGGCGCACACGATTGCGCAGCGCCACGGCAACCGCCCGTTTCGCCGCGGCCTGCCCCACGATGTACTTGTCGAGCTCGAGGACAATCTCGCGCGGGGTCATGTCGTCCAGAGCGGGAAGAAGCTCCTCTTCTTCGCTGGCGACCGCTCCGTTGCCGCCCGGAGCAAGAATTAATTCTTTTTCGGACTTGCTGGTCATTCCTGGTTCCCCACGTAGTTGCCTAGTTTCCAGTTTTTCGTCTCTAAGTATGGTATGAAGAGAGGCACAGCCAAAGCCTAACATCCCCTAACTAGAAGATGCTACACGCCCGGCGATGGTTTACAAACAAATTCGGCTTAGCAACACGCTCGTGAGGCCAGGCGGCATCGAAGCTCGCAAATGATCGGGAAAAGACTTGCAAACACAAAATCTGAAATTCGAGACCAACCGTTAGAGTTCTTCGACGGTGAAATTGGCGTTGGTGTAAATGCAGATTTCGCTGGCGATGCGCATGGCCTCCATGGCTAGCTCCTTGGCGGTTAGTTTGGAATGCTTCAACATCGCGCGCGCTGCGGCCAGGGCATAGCTGCCGCCGGAGCCAATGGCCACGATTCCGTCATCAGGCTCGATGACGTCGCCGTTGCCTGAGAGGATGAAAGTGGCTTTGCCATCGGCGACCACGAGCATAGCTTCCAGATGACGCAGGGCGCGGTCCTTGCGCCAGTCCTTAGCCAGCTCGACGGCGGCTTTTTGAAGATTGCCGGAAGATTCCTGCAGCTTGCCTTCAAAACGTTCAAACAGGGTGATGGCATCGGCGGTAGAACCGGCAAAGCCAGCCAAAACTTTGTCGTTGTACAAGCGACGAGTCTTGCGCGCGGTGTGCTTCATGACGTGGTCGCCCATGGTGACCTGTCCATCAGCGACAAGCACCACTTTGTTGTCCTTGCGCACACACAAGACCGTGGTGCCGTGCACCGGCGCACTTCCCTGATGATTTTGCATCTGATGTTTCCTCGGGGCATTATAGCGCCCGGAACGGTTACGCACCAAAAACTGGGCCGGTGCTACCGTCTCTTGGAGGTTATGCGGTACCACGAGCGATACAAAAACCCAAGGGCCGGCTTCTGGGCCGGCCCGCGGTTCCCTGAGGATTCAAGAAGGTCTGGATTGCTTTCTCTGGAAATCAGTACTTATTCCAGCTGAAGGAATTGAGCACGTAGTTTCCGATGGTAAACAGCGACTTCTTTAAGTGCATGTCGTAGTAAATGGCGCCATTGCCGACGTCGGTCAACTGATTGGCGATGACCGAGCCGAAGAATTGTCCATTTCCTTTGAAATCGGCGGTCGAGTTGGGAGCATACACCACGGCCGCGCTCGCACCGTTGCCTGCGATTTTGATTAGGCCGTTTCCGGCATAAGTGAACTGGAGGTCGGCAGGATTAAAAGTGGGATTGGCAATGCCGTTTCCTTCCAGGTCGATCGGGGTGGTGTTATTGTTTCCCGCCACGTTGATGACGATCGGCCCATATTTACCGGTAACGGGGTCGGGAGCGACCACCAGTTGAGCGTTGCCGGTAATGGAGATGCTGTTGATGTTGTAAGTGCCGGGATACAGGGTCACTACACCACCGGACAGATTGATATCTCCGTAAGAGCAGGTGGTGCCAACACAATTGGCGGCGGCACCGGCAGAACCAGGGCCGAGGGTTGCGGTATTGCTGATATTTGTGGTTCCCGGGGGATAAATGTTAGGCGTCGGGAAAGTAATCGCCTGGGGCAACTGGACCATCCCACCGGTCACCTGGCTCAAGCTTTTGCCTGAGAAAGCCGTAATGTTGCCGGCCGTGCAAACACCAAAGCCTGCGTTCGGCGTCGACAAAGAGCCGTTAATCTGCACATTGCTGCCGCTGTCTGTCTGGTTTCCGTTAGTGCCGACGTTCCCTCCGAAACCGTTCATAGGGATGTTGCTCCCGGTAGCTCCTGGGTTGATGGATCCCCCATTGGGAAGCAGGGCCGCCGAATCGTAGCTGTTGGTGGTGCCGTTGCCGGTAAAGCTAAGCTGTCCGCAGCCGCTTCCATCGGCAAAGGCGGCATAAGCAAAAGCCGGTGAGATGTAGCGCTCGAGAGTCGTGGCCACCTCGGCCTCGGCGTTGCGGACGTTCGTAATATCGCCATGCGACCTGATTTGCCAGGTCTGGATGGTCACCGGAGTGGTGGTACCAAACGGCGTGATCGAGATCATGGTCATCAACTGTGCGGAAGCGCTGTAATTCACGTTGTTGGCGCCCGCCTGCAAAGGCTGGTTGGCGTTCATTGCCGCAACGAAGGCACCCTGCGCTGGTCCTGGATAGTTGGCCGCCTGGTCGCTCAAGGTAGACAGGAAAATGGGGTTGCCAGCTGCGTCCGTTACCGGATACGTATTGACGTTAAAACCGGGAAAGTTTTGACTGCTTGCTGGAACGGCCGCCGGCGGCACATAAGTGTACATGATGAAATTTGCGGCCGCGTTCACGCCCGCCTCCGCGCCGTAACGCGCCTGAGTCATCATGCGGTAGTTCATACTGGACCAGGTCTCGGATTTCGACAGAAACATCAGTGAGCCGGCCATGGCAGAAAGCACCAGCAGGAGAATCAGAGCAAAGATCAGTGCGGAACCTCTTTGGTTGTTGCGTTTCATGAGCGTTTCTCCGTATTCGGTCTTCCTAGCTGCACACATTATTAGTAGCTGAGAAGAATATTGGCCTTGATCAGCGGCGGGGTCGGCTGAATGCGATTCGAATAATCGAGAGTCGCAAAATCGAAGGCGTCGTAAACGTTTCGAGGAGAAACGTTCAGAAGCGCCTTGGTCTCCTGTTGCAATTGATGCGTTTGGGGATCGGGATTCGCGGTCTGCACGGTGAGGGTGACCGCAACGTCGGTCACAAACGCCAGGTCGTGGGCAGCGGCAAGGACGCCGTCTCTGGTCTGAAGCTGATAGGTGAAACAAGGAACGGCATTCCCGTTTGCATCGTTGGGATTCCTGAGAACTCCGGTCAATACAATCATGGATGGGTCAAGTGCGGGTATCACCTGGCTGTCCCAGAAATTCACTTGATTGCGATACAGGAATCCGGGGTTGGCGGGAGTGCCCGGGACGCAGGTGTATTCCACGTAGACCATGTTGCCGTCGCCGTTCACATCACCGAACAGCTTCAACACCGTGCCGGTGGATCCTTTATTGAGTGCAGGAGCCACCGGATAGCCCGCGGGGAAGTCCGGATAGCCTGCATATCCGGCTGGCGGATTGGCCATAACGCCTGCGGCGGGCGGAATGATGCCTCCGGAAAAGGCCCCCGGTATGCTGATCGGAACGCCGACTGTGCCTGTCCCCGGAATCGCAATGGGCGCGTGATCGTAATAGAAGGTCACTCTCCAAGTATTCGACGGCAGAGGGCAGCTTCCGGGTCCGACAGCACACGTCAGTTGCACTGCCTCGCGACCGCAAGTCAGACAGACCGCTGGCGGCGGACCAGCTTCAACGGTTACCCATTCGCCTTCAAAGAGGACCGGATTTCCCAGAGAGTCGTTCACGTTAAAGTTCACGTCAAGAGTGGTTTGGCCCACCGCAGGAAGGATGGCTACCGCTGGACCCACCATGGCCCACGCTGTGCCTGGGGGCGTCGGCGGCAGGGACATTTTTCCCGCCTGGCCGATTTCCTGTTGCAGCAGCTCCGTAGCGCTGCGAACGCTGGTATGCATTTCCGTGCGGTTCGTGATGGTTCCCTGAGTCCACATCATCTGGACCAGCCCGGACATCACGATCGCCGAAACGCCCAGGAGAATCACCAGGGATATCAACGTTTCCATTAACGTAAAACCGGCTTGCTTCTTGCGCATCATGGGTCTCCACTCTTTCTCGGTTCGCATACAGCCCGCCTAAAAAGGAGATGATTTCAAGGAAGTCACAGTGGCTCTGGGAAGAATTCCTGTCTGGCCCACACCGTAGCGCACCTGAGTCAGGACGGAGATCGTCTTCAAGTTGTCCGCGGCGTTCGCCGTAATCCGCCACACCCGGATGTACTGCCAGTTGGCCCCGGCGGGGACCGGGTTTCCACTCTTGTCCACGTAATCGGAGTAGCCGACAACCGGAGCGTTCGGGTTCAAGCTGCCGCCTACCTGCAACCCGCAGCAAGCTCCTACGACGGCCGGAAAAACGGTGGTGTCCGTGGCCACATCCTTATAGCCCAAGGCAAGAAGTTGCTCCATTTTGTCCTGGGCATACTCTGCCGTGCGGGCGGCCAAGTGACCCTGTGTTTCCGTGGTGGACATGGCCACCGTCGCCAAGGTCATGATTCCCGCAGAAGCGATCAGAAGCAGGCCGAGGGCGATCATCGTCTCGATGAGGCTGATCCCTGCCTGCGACTTCCTGTTGCGGCTACAAATTTGCCTGGAGGTCTGAAGTTTCATTCCGGCGTCCTCACTTGTGGTACCAGTTTGCATTGCCCTGGATGTTACTGGCCCAGACTTGGCTCATGCCCGTAGCGCCAAGCGTCACGGCGTAGACTTGCACGCCGTCGGTGATATAGACAGCTTCGTTGCCCGTTGGCGTTCCGTTGGGAAGCGTGGGTATGCCTCGCGAATTAAACCTGACGCAGGCGGTGCTGGCCATCTGGCCCACCCTTCTTCCATTCACCGGAGCGCAGGGCGGTCCCTGGCTTATACCGTTGGCTTGGGTATTGGGCGGGGGCGCTCCCACACCGGCGAAGCCAAACGTGACACCTTGCGAAAGAGTCTGAACCGGGCTCACGCCAGGGGTGTAGCACGGGTTGTTGATGTCACCAACAACCTGCCAGCAGCCGACCCCTGGGCCGATTCCGTTTTTATTCCACACATCGACGTGAAAGCTGTTTGGGGTGTTGAGGCCAAGGTCAATGTAGACGCGGGCATCGGTAAAGTCAGCCGCCGCCTGCAACTTCGCTTGGTTAATGGCGCCATTCAGGTTGCGGGCGTCCCCCGATATGCGCAGAGCGCGCCTTGCCTGATTAAAGCCAGGTATAGCCAAAGCGGCAATTACCAGCGAGACGACCATGACCAGAAGCAGCTCAAGAGTTGAAAAACCTCGGCTCCGACTCTGTCCCGACCCGTGTGGCTTCCGCGGATTCATTGATTCCCTCAATTCTCAATTCCCGTGACGACAGCTTGGGAAGGGCACTTAGCAAGCCAACCCTAAGGAGCAGATAAGGCTTTCAGATACTGCTAGTTACAAAGCGATGGAAGCAGTTTTGTCGAAATCCGCAGGCTTGCATGGGCAGAAAGGTAACAAGTCGAGTTGCACGATGCTTGACTGCGACGGACCAAGAGCGAAAGAACTATTGCTGCGAGATTTCGTGGAAGGAGAGGATCTTGTATCCAACGCTCGGTGTGGCAGCCTGGATCCAGCAACTACTGTAGGAGATGCTATTGGCCAGAGTGCTGGGGGTGGAATAGAAGTCAAAGGTGGAGTTATTGGGAGCCTGAGTCGAGGAAAGGCCCGTCGTGTTTGCAATCAACACGGCTCCCTGGATTCCTGTGTTCGTGTAACTACCTTGATAAGAATACATATTGCCCTGCCCAATCACCAGAATGATCCCGTTCCAGGATGCGTCGGGGTCGTAGGTGAACTTGCCTGTGACAAGAAGCAGGCCATACCCGGTGGAACGCCAGCCGTTGAATGTCAGATCGCCGTTAACGACAATCGTCATGGGGTTCGAGGCGGACATAGTGGAAGGCATGGGGCCGTTGCTGTTCGTTTGAGTGGCGTTCCCGTTAACGACGACGTCGGCGTTTTGTTCGATGGTCTGGACAAGATTATTGAGGTCTGCAACGGTCGACAGATTCGGAGCTACGGTGACAGCAACCAGGTCCGGGTTTGCAGCAACACCATTCGTGTAGTTATTCCGCAAGTCGGGCGTCGGCGACGGCCCGGAAAGGATTCCGTACGGATTACCCGGCTGTTCGAAGCTAGCAGCCGAGTAGTTTGTATCCGTATAGCCAACCGCGGGGACTAGGGCCGGGAAGCCTGGGGAAGTTGGATTGCAAGCGCCGGCACTTCCCTGATCGGCTCCTGTCACCCAAAAGGACGGCGAAGGAGAGGCTCTAAAATTTGGATTGCTGCCGTCCAAGGTGAGCGCCGCGGGAAAGGTCAGACTGATGGCTTGCGGGGCAACCATATACTGCAGAAGCTTCTGGCTGCCGTTGGGGAGAACGGCCAGCGCCGTGAGTTCCAGCGCTTGGGGGCCAACGCTGGGATTATTGCTGAAAACGCGGTTTCCGCTGTCATAGTAAAGCGGAGTTGTTGAGTCCGGCAGGCCGTCTACATCTACATCCAGATTGAGAGATTTCTCTGAGACGGCATTGATTCTCACCCATTTGTAGAGCGGGCCCGGGAACGGCAAGCCGCTCAGCGGGTTGCTGTTCCAGACCGATGGAGTGGTCTGCACGTTTGCGCTTTCAAGTGCGTTGGGACCAAATTCTTTATCGTACTCGCTGTCGGGATAGGTAGTGAGCATTGCGCCGGCATTGTCGGTGGGGCTAGGGTTGAGGACATAGCCAACCGTTCCAATGGGGAGAGGCGTGCCAGGCGGTGGATAAAAGGCTGCCCAAGTGTTCTTAAAGGAATTGGGGTCGCTCGGCCGCAAACGCGCGCGAGCTTCTTCGACACCGGCAAGAGCCGCGTAGTAAACACTCGTTGAGGAGCGATAATTGCCGGTCAGCGCGGACTCCGTGCCAGAGGAAACCACGACGGCGATGGCCACCACGCAAATGAGCAACAAAACGAAAATGGCAATGAGCAGGGCAATTCCAGCTTCACCGCTGTTCCGAAGTGTCTCTGGGGCACGCACCTATGGGCACGTACCTCCCGCAATTAGATTGCTGCGACTTGGGTTGATCCGACGGCCGCGTCCCTCCAATTGTACAAGACGTGGCCGGCCGGTGACAGCGTCCGGGGAAGGATCCGCCACAATCAAGGTAATGGCAACATCACGGATGTTCGCTGGGCAGTTGTCCGCTCCAGCATTGAAGCACGTGGGAAGCGGAGATGGGGGCGGTGAAACGTCTGGCTGGTCGCAACTGTACTCGAAGACTGGGACAGGATTGCCTCCGGGAAAGACCGCTGGATAGGATGCGGACAACTGAAACTGTCCGATCTGAAGACTGGGCGAATTATTGACCACATTTTCGACGAAAGGCACAAGGAGACTGGAGGTATCTATGGCCGGGTCATGAGAAGGCTGTTTGTCGGCTACCGCGCGCATCAAGGTTGTGCCATTCGGTCCGGCCAATCGGTAGCGGATCCACTGCGCTGGGCAATAGGGAGCACAAGCGGGGTCCCGTCCAACGTCGGGGTTCGTTTCGATGATGATGTCGAAGTCCGTGGGAGTAGCGCATGTTCCGCCGCCGGCGATCCCGATTTGGCAAGAATTCGGAACGGTGTACCCTGGGCTCCAACCTATGGGCCAGCTGGTAGAAACGGAAGGATGGTTGGCGTCAAAGAAAGCCGGCGGCGGAAATCCGGCGTCGTTGATGTCCCGCACCATTTGGTCCATGCCGAGGCGAGCTTCCTGAAAGGAGTTGAGCACTTGAGATTCGGTGCGATAGCGCTGCTGCGAAGTGCTGAGCAGCGTAAAAGCGGCGCCAATCACCAAGAGAAAAATACCGAGAGCGACGAGAAGTTCAATCAGGGTGAAACCTTGCTGCTGGTTACTCCCGCCGCGGAACTTCATTTGCTCACCATGGTGTCAAGGGTGATTGGGAGAGAAAAACCGCTGCCGCTCAACTGGCGCACGCCGAGGATGAACCGTTTGGAAGAAGCAATCGAGCCGTTCCCCGTGATAATAACAGCCCAGCGGACATCGTAAGTTGCTCCATTGGGATCGCTTGGATCCTGGTAGGTGAAAGCATATCCGTTTGTGGGGTAGGCCGGAGGAAGGCCACCGCTGAAGTCGATGACCGTGTAGCCGTTGAGAGTCACCACGTTGGAGCCCTGAAGGACGTTGGGAGCCGTCGGATCGCCGAGTTGGTAGGTGTTTCCGATTGCGTCCGTAAAGGAATTGCCGGGCGGATTGAGCCGCTGATCGAGAAGCAGATCCAATTGGCGTTGAGCAAACACCAGAGCCGCGGAATCCGTGCGATTGTGATAGTTCATGAGAAGGGAGGCTGGCACCAGCTGGGCGACCGCGACCAAGCCAACGAGCAGAATCACGGTGGCAAAGAGCATCTCGAGAATGCTGAAGCCTCGTTGCTGAACGCGAGGCTTAGTCGCCGAGTCCATGGGAGTGCGGGATTCCACGCCTCAACCAACCTGCCGCCAAGATCCTCCTTGAGGAGCAGTCCAAATTTGAACGCCTCCTGACGGAAGTAGGACGACGGCGCGATAACCGCAATCCGGGTCCGTGGCGTTCCCAACATAAAATAGGTACACGACGTTGGCGACTGGGCCGCCGATTGATTGACGAATGGCGCCCCGCGCGTCAAAGGTGACCGCGCCATTAGCCCCCGACAGGGTGGTGAGCGTGCCGCCACCCACCGCGGTCTGAATGGCATTTGGCGCAGGGGCTATGCCTGAAGGCAGAAGCGTTGCGTATCCGGCTATGGATTGCTGCTTGTCGCGAGGGTCGATGGGGCCTCCGTTGCCGGCGCCGGAGGCATCTGTCCAGACCATCCAACCGGATGCGGTTTGCGTAAGCTGCAGATTGATCTGCGTGTTGCGGCGCACCGCTTCAAATCGGGTGAATTTCAGCATGTCTGACACACTCGCCGCCGCGTTATTGAGCTGATAGGTTCGCACGGAGCGCATCAACGACGGGATGGCCAGCGCCGTAAGGATCAGCATCACAGAAATGGAGACCACCAGCTCGACCATGCTGAAGCCGACGGTGGCTGTTCGCGGAGTGCCGGAGCGCGTTGCACTCTTACTCAACGATGATTCCTCTTAGGAAGACAGAGCTAGCTACGTCCCAATGAGAGTGACTGGTCTAAGGCCAGTTGGATGCAGCCGCATTGCCAGACCCATGGCTCGCCAGTGCTGCTAACCATGGTACTTTCTCGGGCTCTCTAACGTAATCATAGTACAGAGCGATGAAAAGAGGAGAGCCTGTGACAAACTGAAGCACCTCATTCCCCGTGGAGATCGCACTTTTCACTTATTTCGTTAGTAATTCATAGTTTCGGAACCGCGCTCGACTCCTTTTGGGGCAGTTCACTTCTTTTTCGAGACACGCTCCGCGCCACGGGCTTTCAAGGAATCTTTCGAAAAGAGGTCCTGGGGAAAGCCGGGGTTATAACGGCAACTGTCCAGAAAAAACTGGGCCGTACGGCGGCCGTTGTGTTCGCGCGTAAATTGCATGGGCGTCCAAACGCTGTCCTTTAGCTGGTAGTTGGTATAAATCGTGGTGTCGTCGTCGACTTGCTGGTTTTCCGTGTCTTCGGTGCTGACCACCACACGATCCAAAAGGTGAGTGGAACGGTTCACGGCAAGACGGTACTTGCGTCCCTCGCTGTCGTTGATTTCCACCCAGTCTACCTGCCTGAGGTCGACGGTGTCGCTGCCGCCAAATCGAATAGAAAGACCAGGTTCTTTCAGGCGGAAGCGCAGCAAGTTGTCGACGCTGCGTTTTGTGGCTTCCTGAAATTCCGTGACCGAAGCTGCAGGCAGTTCGCTGACGCCGCTGCGATCATACGACCAGCCGCGGTCGCCATTGTAGAGCGCGATTACGATTCCGCCGTGGGCAAAATCCAATCCGTCCAGGCCAACCAGTGACAAGAGAATGGTATTCCGTCCCTTGCGGGTGTATTCGATGCGCGCCTTGTCCGGATACTGACGGAAATCGTTGAAAGTGATATAGCCGGTAAGGTCGCCGCTGTGACCGAACAGCGCGCGGAGCCCTGAGCATTCGCTTTCGCGCACTTCCGTGTAACCGGGGCCGCCAAGACCGGCAATGAGGTCGCGCAGGATCTGCTTGCCTTTGGCCTCGCTCTGCTCCGGCATCATGTTGTCGGCATTCTGCGCCCCCGCGCTCGGGACAAGAAAAGCGGCAGCGAACACGGTGGCAGCAGCGATTCCACGCCAAAAATGGGCCAGCTTCATCCGCACAAGACGGCGCCTCCATTTACATTGATGATTTCTCCGGTCATGAAGTTGGCCAAGTCGGAAGCGGCAAAGAGAATGGGCCCGGCAATTTCTTCGGCGGTACCGGCACGGCGCAGCGGAATCACAGTCGTCGCCATTTTTTGGCCGGCTTTCGTTTCTAGCACAGGGTTGGACATGTCCGTGGCAACCCAGCCGGGAGCAACGCAATTCACCAGGATGTTGTGGCGAGCGAGTTCTGTTGCCAGGCCCTTGGTGAAGCTGATGATGCCTCCCTTGGAAGCGCCGTAATGCGTGTGAAGCGATTCGCCGCGCTGCCCAGCGGTGGAACTGATGGTCACGATTTTGCCGGACTTCTGCTTGATCATCTGCGGGACGGAAAAATGAATGACCGAGTAGATGCTTTTGAGGTTGATGCGAATCATGTCGTCCCACTGCTTCTCGGACATTTTTTCGATGGGGAGGTCTTCAAGATTCCACACGCCGGCATTGGCGATCAGGATGTCCAGCCGGCCAAGCCGCGCGATGCAATGGTCGACGAGGCTCTTGTTGTCGGCGTGCTTGCCGGCGTCGGCTTTGAAGGCTTCGACGCGCGTGCCGTGTTTACCGGCTTCTTGCTGAATCTGGAGCGCGGTGTCCTTGGACCTGAAATAACTGAACACCACGTCGGCGCCCGCTTGCGCGAACATTTTGACCGCCGCGGCGCCGATGCCGCGGGAACCGCCCGTGATAAGCACCGCCTTGCCTGCGAGAGAAATCATGACACCCCCGAAGATAAAAGTTCGAAATTGGAAATTCGAAAACGGTGGACCCGGCCTAGCCTGCTTCTTGAACCGAAACCTGCAACTTGCGATTCAAAACTCCAAAAATCAAACTTAGCGGCGGGCGGCAGCGGCGCGCGACGCTTGCACCAGTGCGCGAAAAAGCGACTCAGACATCCCATGGCCTGGCATACGCTCGGGGTGCCACTGGACCCCGACGACCCAATGCTTGTGCGGCTCATGCTCGATGGCTTCAATCACCCCATCGGGCGCGACCGCACCAATGCGCAGGCCACGCCCTAAATCGCGGACCGATTGATGATGCGAGCTGTTTATGTTCACCTCGAAGCCGCTATCCTGTCGTTGGGCGCCGGAAGCCGCGGCAAGGTGCGCGATTTCTCCTCGAAGCTCAATCCTCGCTGCGTGGACGGGGTCCTCCGCCTCGGGGGGCAGGCCATCGCGGCTGTGCACGATATTCGTATGGAACTCGCTGGGAATGTCCTGATAGAGAGTGCCGCCTAGACACACGTTGAGGCTCTGGCAGCCGTAGCAAGTGGCCAAGACGGGTTTGCTCGCAGCAAAGGAGTGTTCCAGAATGGCAAAGTCGGTGTTCTCGCGATTTTTGTCGGAGTCATGCGTCTTTTCATGACGCCGAGAATTGTAGAGTCCCGGGTCAAGATCGGCCGGCCCGCCCGGGAGCACGAAAGCGTCCAATTCAGCGACTTGGGCGGCCAATTCTGCCTTAGCCAATTTGAGGGAAATGCTGACAGGCTCGCCGTCAGCCTTTTGGACGGCCGCGAAGTAAAACTGGAGCTTGTGGGTAATGTTCCGCTCCTCTTCGCGAGTGGTGCGCCAAGGAATGCCGACGCGGGGCCGCTGCTTTGCGCTCTGGTGGGTGTCGGTAAGGGACATGGAACATGGAATCGTAGCATCCGCACGGAAGAGCGGCAACCGCACGCCCGAAGACGGGTCATTATCCTTGAATCCAAAAAAGGGACCCCATCGTCTCCTCTTTCCTCGTGGCTTGTGAGCCGCTAAGATGCTTGCCATGCAACACCAACTTGATCGCCGTAGTTTTATCATCGCAAGCGGGTTGACCGCGCTTGCGTCAACTCGCGTTCTCGGGGCCAATGATACTCTCCGCGTGGGCATCATCGGAGCGGGCGGACGGATGAATGGCCTGCTCGATGCCGCCGACAAGGCCGGTAACTATCAGATCGCTGCCGTGAGCGATGTTTATGCGCCGCGACGTGACGCGGTAAAGCAACGTTCGAACGGCACCGCGACTACGCATGTGGATTACCACGAACTGCTCGATCAACCGCTCGATGCCGTTATCATCGCGTCTCCCGATCATTGGCACGTGCGCATGGCCGTCGATGCGATGGCTGCGGGTAAGGATGTTTACCTTGAGAAGCCGGTCACTCACAGTATCGAAGAAGGTGCGACTCTCACTCGCGCGGTCCGTTCCAGCAAGAAAATCCTGCAGTGCGGCATGCAGCAGAGGAGTTGGAGCCATTTTCGCGACGCCGTGGAACTCATTCAAGGAGGAAGCCTCGGACGAGTGCCGCAAGTGCGGAGCTACTGGTGGCAGAACTACTTCGCGTGGAAGAGCCGCAAAGCGGTTGATGTCCAGGCACTCGATTGGAAGCGGTGGCTCGGAGGCGCGCCGGATCAGCCCTTTAGCGAGGAAAAGTTTTACGTTTGGCGCTGGTATTGGAACTTCGGCGGCGGCGCCATGACCGATCTCTTTACGCATTGGATCGACGTTGCCCACTGGGCCATGAAATCCGATCTGCCAACCCACGCGCAAATCCTCGCCGACAAATCGATCTTCACGCAATGGGATTGCCCGGACACGATTCAGGCGGCGGTCCGCTATCCCGGATTCGACGTGGTCTACGAAGGCATGATGGCTTCTTCCATTGATGATGGCGGACTGGAGTTTCGCGGCACGGATGCCACCTTAAAGATCCACCGAGGTGGCTTTGCTGTATATCGCGAAGGCCTATCAAGCCGGGAGAATCCAGTCGTCAAGGCTGACAGTTTCCGGGACGGAACCATCGACCACTTGCAAAATTTCTTTGACTGCGTAAGAAGCCGCAAGGAGCCCAATGCACCAGTCGAAACCGGCGTTGCCGCAGCCCGTGCAGGACAAATCGTGAATTTGGCCTACCAGCGCGGCGGCCAGATCACCTGGCCGCAAAAACCTGCTTGAACGAAGCACTCGACGTTTTTTTGACCTCACAGGGCAGCGCCCTGATGCCGATTTTCTTCCGACCGGGGCCGATTCGGGAGCGGGGCTCCGTTTATGACCGGTTTATCTTGATGGTGTTAGGTTAGCCGCGTAATTCAGTCGTGGAGGGGATGGCGATGACTCTTTCTAGAATCGGCCAACAGGTTGTGTTCGGGTCGGCGCTCTTGCTAGGAGGGCTGGCGGCCACGCGAGCCGCAGAGAGTTACCACCTGCTGAAGAAATACACCATCGGGCAGGCGGAAGGAAGCACAAGGGAGTATTTCGACTATATCACCGTGGATTCGTCGGCGCGTCGAGTGTACTTGTCGCACGGGACGGAGATTAAAGTCATGGATGCGGATAACGGCAGCGTCGTGGGAACCATTGGCGGCTTGAAGCAAACGCACGGGGTTGCCGTTGCGAGCGAGTTTGGCCGCGGGTTCATCACGGATGGGGCGCAAGGGAAGGTGATTATCTTCGATTTGAAGACGCTGAAGGTGACCAGCGAAGCAAAAGCCGACAAAGACGCGGACAGCGTGGCGTACGATCCCGCGTCGAAGCGCGTTTTCGTGATGAATGGCGACCCGAACAGCTCGACCGTCATAGATGCGAAGACCGGCAACGTGGTAGGGACGATCGCGCTCGGCGGCGGGCCTGAGTTCGCGGTGGCGGACGGCAAAGGAACGGTATTCGTCAATATCGAAGACAAAAGCGAATTGGTGGCGATTGACTCGAGCACGCTGAAGATCAAATCACGCTGGCCTCTGGCTCCCGCGGGAACGCCCACGGCGCTGGCGATGGACACGGCACACCGGCGGCTGTTCAGCGCAGGCCGCAATCCGCAGAACCTGGTGGTGCTGGACGCTGACAGCGGAAAAGCGATCCAGTCGTTCCCCATCACCGCAGGCGCGGATGCTGCGGTATTCGAACCGGAGACCGGCATGTTGTATGTCTCGATGCGCGAAGGTTTTGTACACATCTTCCACGAAGACACGCCGGACAAGTACAGCGAGGTGGAGAAAGTGAAGACCGAGCTTGGGGCGAAGACCATGGGGCTGGACACCAACACGCATAACATCTTCGTGGATACTGCGGACTTCACGACACCAGCCGGGTCAAACCGGCCGCAAGCAGTCCTGGGAACGTTCCACGTGCTGGTGTATGGGAAGTAATTTCGAAAATCGAAGCTGAAAAAATGGAACATCAGGGCCGAGAGCCGCGCATCCAGCTCTCGGTCTTTATTTTAGAGATGGAAAAAGACCGGGTTTTCCAGGCTAGATCGGAACGTGAAAAACGCACCGGACGAGCCACTACAGGGAATGGATGAAGACCAGTCAGTCTCTGGGATCCACCCAAGGGCTCAAGCCGAGCTCTCGGGCGTGTTCAGCGCAAAGAAAAAGGTGCAAGTAGGGATTCATGCGGGAATTCCATTCCCTCCAGCGGTGCTCCCAGTCGGCTTTGGTGAAATCGCAAGCATGGTCGCCGAGGGCTTTTGCGGGCTTGCCGCAATCTCTTTGGGCTTGCGCATAAAAAATGAGTTCGGCCTTGCAGGGAGAGGGAAGAGCGGCGTCCTTGGAGGACGCCGCTCCCGATTGGGTACGCTTATTCATAGGAGAGAGGGGCGAAGCACAGGGACGCCCCGCCCGCTTGCCAGCATGACCCAATCATTTAGGCTGGAGGCGTCCGAAGGTGCCGGAAAATGAGTTTGCTTGGGATTGCAACCAGAGGTGAAATGGCCATGAACCACAGAGCGAAACCGGTGAAGATTTTCCGATGAGAAAAAGAGCCCTCGGTTGAGATCCCGAAGCTTGCAAAACGGGCGCTGGCGGCAGCAGCGAAAACTCATAAAGGTGTAACCAGGGGCAAGAGTTGCTGGAATTTCGCGGCAAAAGGCCGCAATCGCAAGTCGCCGCTGCCTTTCCCTGCGAGGCCTGGAAGAGGGAAAGAGCCCGGGGTATTACCATCTCGACGGGTTCAGGGTCCAGTCGGCGACAGC
>Ga0126369_10000042_pt1 | contig 71196 bp, 57 predicted proteins | sample PanSoiMetaPlot_1_FD_109646 | JGI IMG/M metagenome (GOLD analysis project Ga0126369, IMG submission 109646) | Tropical forest soil microbial communities from Panama - MetaG Plot_1 | ecosystem: Environmental > Terrestrial > Soil > Tropical forest > Bulk soil | place: Panama | collected 2016-02-17
AACATGAAGGCGACGGCTGGATGATTGATCCCGATCTCCTCAAGCGGCACATCACTTAAGTTCGAAAGCATGCCGTACTCGTATCCCGCGAGTCGGACTGACAGCGTCCGGTGATCCAAGCTAAGGTCGGAGGCATAGCCGTACTCGTGCGTGAGATACAAGAATGAGTAATAGGCACCGCCGCCGCGCATGTTCAGTCTCTTGGGGGTATGATACGTTTGCCAGTCGTAGACCTCTCGCGGTAGTAGCCGTATAAGGCCTGTGTCTTTCTGATCTAAGAACGCACGATACGCATTAACATCTAGTGTTGAAGGTGCAAGCAGCCCTTTCCGAATTACCCGATCCTCTCGTTTCGGCCTCGGTTCCGACAGCGACGACTCATTTCTCCTTACCATTTCCTTGTAACGCTGCTCGTCCGTTTTTTCCCCCGGAACTGTTACGTGGTCTCGGCCGTCCCCACCCGGAACAGTCTGCGCTAGAGTGGCCGCAAATCCCGAAATACTCAGAATCAGACATATCGAAAACAGTGTTTTTAGTTGCATACCCGCCTCAGCCTGATCTTTTGGTAGTGACGGATCAATCGAGCAGCTTACAAGATTCCATTTGACCTCAACATCCAAGGCGATTGTGCTATGTCGCCCTATTAAGTGGCTCACCTCGCCTGTCGCTCTTAACACAACTTAATGGGTCGATTGTGTTAGTGCGCTGGTATCAGTAGGACGTCGTAAGCCCAACGACCCAAATGCACGCGTGCGGTGCTGTCAATCTTAGCTCGATAACGGAAGATATTTCCATATTGATCCGTCCTCATTGACTCTTTGTAATCGAGCGAGATCGAGTCCACGCTGAACTCTGGCAAACCATGCAGCTCCTCAGGCTCGGAGATTCCGTTATGATTCTTATCCTGCCAAAGTCGTAACTGCAAGTAGATGGCGTCACGACTATCAATTGTGCCATCCCCGTTCCCGCCGTTCTCTGGCTTGTCGTACTGAGCAAGCGCCCAGAATCCGTTTCGACCGACACCTGTGGGTGGATTCGGTTGCGGGGTCAAATTGCCAAACAACTCAGTTCCATTGTCAATGGTTCCATCACCATCGCGGTCGAGGGCCAGCCAAGCATTGGAGGATGTCGGCGCCGTCCAAGAAATGAGTTCCGCTACGCCATCAGCATTAAAATCAAACCACGCACCGTGGGCAGCATCAGTGAGCTCAAATCCATTCCCAGATGTATCAATCACAATCGGCGTATCACCTGAGCATGTGCACTCCGGAAAATCCAGCCAAACGGCATGATCCGCCATACAGACCCACCATTCGTCCCAGTTTGTGCATGAATTATCTATCTCCGTCAGATCCAGATCCCCCGTCAAGCCGAACGTCGTACTATCACTGCCATCAGCACCATCGATACCATCAGCGGCCGGCAATCCTCCATCGCTTGCGTTGCCGTCTCGCCCTTCTCTCGGCGCGGGACAAGTATCTAAGAGAGTTCCTCCGACACCGCCGCGTGCAGCATCGCCAGGACTTCCCGCTTCGGCGTGAGCACCGCCATAGCCTTTCGATCCTCCAGAACCCCCAGAAACGTCCGGAGAACCAAACGAATAAGCTTGACTCGAATAATACGTCACAGTAATTGTTCCACCCGGTCCACGGGGTCCACCATTGCCTCCTCTGCGACCGTCGCCTCCCTTGCCGGCGTTACCTCCGTTACTTGCATTGCCGCCGTTTCCGACTCGGTTTGTGCAGTCACAGTTTCTGGGAGCGTCGCCGCCTTTACCGCCATTTCCTCCATCGCCACCGTACCCTCCTGATCCACCATTTCCTCCAGAACCGCCATTGCCGCCCTTTGCGATCAGTGTATAAGTTGTGGTCGAGCCGAATGGAATATCTAAGTTGATTGTGCCTCCCTGGGCCCCCTGCCCTCCGGTGCCGCCGGGTCCCCCAGTTTCACCATCCTCGCCCGCGGATGGAGACAAGGGACCGAATGTTGCCGCGTTCTGCCCATCCGCACCGCATTCTTGCGGGCTAACACCATCTTGACCGGTTCTACCAGGAGCACCCGGACGCCCGTTTGTTCCTGCCGCTCCCGGCTGTCCTGGCGCCCCGCTTCGGTCATCTGTCTGTTGAACGGTTGAGAAGCGCAAAGGTGCAACCCCTTCCGTCCAGCGAATCGGCATCAACGTAGGTCTTATACCCTCAAAAGAAAGCGCGGCAGTATTTGGATTAGACCGTCTACCCGAGACATCGATCGGAACTCACTGAGTTACGACGTCAGAACGCGCTCGCGTGACGAGACCATTCACGCTTACAGACAAAGCATCAGCACAAAGCAGAGCGGTGAGTGAGAGTGAGAATTGCTTGAAACTATCGAGTGTTAGAGCTGTGAAAAAGCGCCTTCGGACATGCCTCTTAACAAACCGAAAGTGACTTTTGGGGCAAAATCAATCTTTTTGGGGCAAACCCGATTTTCGAGGCAAAGCCGTAGCAAAGTAGCAAAGTAGCAAAAATGATCCGCCGAAACGACATCACGCGGAAAGGACTTCCCAGTTTATAAAGTACTTGAATCCTTTGGGGATCGCGCTGCGATCAAGTATCCATTGGCTGACAGTCCCACGTGTACAGCAATTTGAATTCCCTTTAACTGGTGGTTAGGCTAGAGGCCTGCGCTGTTCAACTGTCCGGTGTCTTTCGCAATCGTCGCCGCGGCAGCCACGCCGCTTAACGAGAGACGAACCGCGCCATAGAAGGTGGCTAAGGCGAACCCCAGGATTACGAGGATATCGATCCAATCCGGCAGGACATAGCGCGCGCCCTCGCCGTACCTTCCCAGCCAACCGATGAGGAGCTGCCCGGCCAACCAGGGAGCAATCCAGGCGGCATTGCGCAAGGTACGAAATGCGCCGGTTTGTTTACGCCAGGCGCCCAGACCGAACAGCGTCAGGCCCACGGCGACCGCCACGGCCAGCTTCCAGGTCGTGTCGAATCCGCCCCAATAGATAATCAGGTTCGCCGAGCAGAACGCGGCCGGCAGGACGAGCTGCGGCGCCGGCACTCGATAGAACCGCGGGCGGGCCGGATCGATTTTCTGCAACGCCGCCAGCGACACCGGGGCGAACGCATACATGATCGCGGTGGCCGACGTGATCACGTTCACCAGGGCAGCCCAACTCTTAAACGGTCCGAAGGCCAGCAGGCCAATCACCGTGGACAGCAGAATTGATCCTACCGGCACTCCCCTTCTATTTGTCTTAGTCAGCGCCCGCGGAAGTTCGCTCTCTTCGCCCAGTGCATATGACAGGCGGGCGCTGGTCGCCACGTAGACGATGCCGGTACCCGCCGGTGAAATCACCGCGTCGATGAGAATGACTTTTGCCAGCCAGGCTGCCCCGACGGCAAGGGCCACCGTGTACCACGCACCATAGTCAGACGGATCCGTTCCCAACGGTTGCGCCCAGCCGGAGACGAGGTGTTGCGGATTGAGACCTCCGATCATGGCCACCTGTAACAACGAATAGAGAAACGCGCCGATGGCCATGGCCGTCAGAATCGCGCGCGACACATCACGCTTCGGGTTTCGGGCTTCACCAGCCAGTTGGACTGCTTGCTCAAATCCCTGAAGAGCGAACACCACACCACCGGTCAGGGCGGCAAATACGCCGTGGAATCCGAACGGCATGAAGCCGCCGCCGGCATGAAAGTTCGCCGGAACGAATTGTTGCCTGGCGACGACCACGATGGCGAGGAGCGGCACAATCGTCTTCCAGATAACTATGATCACATTGCTGTCGGACAGAAACTTTGCGCCGGCAAGGTTGATACAGGTGAACAGCAACATCAGGATTACCGCGATGACCAGGCCGGTGCCGTTCAGCAACCCCGCTGAGTTCCCTTCCTTCGCGATCATGTTGAAGTGTTGGTTGAACCAGCCGACACTGTTCACGTAGGTGATCACGGCCAGCACCTCGATCGGCGCAATGAATACCGCCTGGAGCCAGGCAGCCCAGCCCGCGGTGAACCCGGCAATTGGTCCATGCGAGTAATACGGGAACCGCGCGGCGCCGCCCGCTACCGGATAGGTGGCGCCCAACTCGGCGTAAGTAATAGCGAGCAGCGACAGCATGGCCGCCGCCAGAACCCATGAGAGGATCGACGCCGGACCGGCTAACTTGGCGGCATTCAATGCGCCCAGCAACCAACCCGAACCGATAATCGATCCGAGGGAAACAAACATCAGTCCATAGAATCCGACCGTGCGGCGGAGGCCTGCGGATTCTTCCCGTTCCCCGGTTTCAGTTCCGGCGGCAGCGGTCAGAGCATCGAGCACTTCAGCCATGAAATTGCTCCCTTCACCAAGATTGGCCTGCTTGCCGGAAGCTAGGCGACGGCCTGTTTTTCAGTCAATTAAAAGGTTCTTTGTCTTGCTGGAAAGGTTCGAGTAGATTGGTGGCGAACCTTTTCAGGAACCGCTAAGGCCCATAACTGCTTCTGAGCGTCAGCGATCGCCATGGCCACGACTGAAACCAGGATCAACGGAATTGCTCCCGACGGCGGCCGCGCGTATCAATTTGGCCGGTTCACTTTCCTAATTGCCGCTGACCGAAGCATGACCCTCCTGTCCGACGGGCACGCCGTGGGATTGACCGGAGGCGAACTGACCATCCTGCGCGTACTGCTCGAGAGTCGGGGCCAGTTTGTGAAGACGAAAGTCCTGCTGGATTCCGTCACCCAATCTCCCCGGGCCTCAGAGAACATTGTCCACGGCGCCGTGCGTGAACTGAGACGAACGCTGCACGATGCTGAATTAATAAAAACTGAGCGCACCAGAGGCTATTGCTTTACCGGCGAAGTGAAGGTGCGGGCGGAAGCGGATGTCGCGATCATCGCCGCCAACCAGATGGCCCACGATCTGGTTACCAGCGCGAGCAGCAATCAATCGAGTGTGCCGGAGCGACGTCGAGATACGTTTCTGATCGTAGCTTTGCTGGTCAGCGCCGCCGTTTTGCTGCTGCCATTCGGTTTGGCATTAGGAGGCGGCAGTTGGGGCAACGTCGGCAGGCAACTCAGTTTTATTCAGGCGTTGATGATCCTGGTAGCCATCGGCTACGACTTTTTCCTAAGCAACACTCCGAATGTCAAAGCTGCTGATAATGAGAGTCGTCGCGCCACAATTGCGGTGCAACAACTGCGGCGCTCCTGGCGGCTGTTGTTAACCTCCTGGTGTCTCCTTTACGTCACGCTCCTGTTTTCGCAGGGACTGGCGGCGACCGGCAGTGGAGGCTCATGGCAAGGACAGACACTCCAGGTAATCGCGACATTTCTGAATAACGCCGGCGCTGTGACGCTGGTGCTCTGCTATCTGGTGCTTAACCGCCCCACGGTGATTCAAATCGGTGAACGCGAAGTGGATCGCCTGCCCCTGGGAGGCGGTCTCGTCCTGGTCGCGCTGTTCGGATTGCTGGAAGCGGCGTTGGTGATCTCGTTTGAGAAAACCGGCCACCCTGATTACGCGGCGGCGGTCTTGTTTGCCGCAGATCTGCTCAGCGGCGTCGCGGGTGGAATTGCGATGGCGCTCTTTATCAGCCGTCTCGACAGCCGGCTCCTGGGCGCCAGCCGCTGGCTGCCGATCATTCCGGTCATCCTCTACTTCTACGTGGTGATTCAGCCGTTCTATCCGCTTTTGAATTGGACCTTTCCACTGGGCCATCAGGTGCCCGAGCACTTCGATCTCTGGGTTATGCAGCTGGCCTTCATGCTTAAGAGTGTGATGTACATTTACGTGACGGAATTGTTCAAATCAAGGCGCTTTCTGTTCTACATGATTTTTGCCCGGCGAGCTTACGAAGACGTCGACAATGAATGGACCGCGTTCAAAACCTCGGGGCATTAGCCGGGGGGTGAGATAGGCTGGCCTCACCGGGTTTACGTCTCTCCCTAGGATCGCGCGCTTCGGTGCTTCGGACGCGTCCCAATTGATTCTTGTCTGTATCTTTGTGGATCTCGGCGCCTCTGGGGTGCGCTTTTTTTTGAACCAATTATCACCAGAGACACGGAGGACTGGGGCTGGAGAAAGCGGCAACCCAGCATCCAAGCGCCGCCAACACTTCGGTAGTGTCTGATTGTGTGTTGCTCCTCTTGTGTGTTGCTCCTCAGATTGCTCTAGCCCAGCCGTTCAGGGCTGGGTTGGCGTTGGCCGTCAAGAGCGAAGCCCCATTAATGGGGCTTTTGAAAATTACCCCTTTCGTGTCCCAGGCGTAAACGCCTGGGCTAGAGAAAAGCAATTCAAATTGGGGGCGCCACCGGATACCCCGGCAGTGTCCTAACTTCGTGTGGCGGCTCCCAATAACGACGAATCGGGTCTTCTGCGGCTTGCCGCTCCCCAGTGCGGCGAGGCTTGCCTCACTCCACGTGCTTATATTTTCCGAGGCTGCGCCTCGGGCCGGAGGCATAGCCTCCAACTATCCCTTTTAAACGGTCTGTCGGTAAGGCAAGCCTTACCGCACTGGCGAGCGGCAAGCCGCATCAGCAACTCAGAACTAGGACACACTACCGATACCCCTGGTTCCTTGACACTCATCAAAACGGACTGCTATCGTACGCGGTCTTGTCAGTTTCCGGTTTATTCTTTCCTAACGCACTGAATAAATCCGTATCGGAGGAGTTGCATTGAGTAATAATCATCGTGGAGTTCTGTTTACGTCGGAGTCTGTGACTGAGGGTCACCCCGACAAAATTGCCGATCAAATTTCGGACGCGGTCCTGGATGCGACCCTGGCCGAAGACCCGACATCGCGCGTTGCCTGCGAAACGTTGCTGACCACTGGCCTGGTCATCGTAGCCGGCGAAATTACCACCAACGCAAAGATTGACTACGCCCAGATTGCCCGCGAGACGATTCGCGAAATCGGTTATGACCGCGCGAAGTACGGCTTTGATTGCGACACCTGCGCCGTGTTGTCGGCGATTCACGCGCAGTCGCCGGACATCGCCATGGGCGTGGATCCGGGCGGCGCCGGCGACCAGGGATTGATGTTCGGCTTCGCCTGTAATGAAACGCCGGAATTGATGCCGCTGCCGATTCAATTGGCCCATCAACTGGCGCTGCGTCTCTCTGAAGTTCGCAAATCAGGGCAGCTTCCCTATCTGCGGCCCGACGGCAAATCTCAAGTAACCGTCGAATATCGCGACGGCCGGCCTTTCCGGGTTGATGCGGTGGTTATTTCATCACAGCATGCCCCGGAAGTTGGCAACGATCAGCTGCGCAGTGAAATTCGCGAGCACGTTATCAAGAGCACCGTGCCCGGCGATTTGATGGACGACAACACGAAGTATCACATCAATCCGACCGGAAGGTTTGTTACCGGCGGTCCGCAAGGCGACTCGGGATTGACCGGCCGCAAGATCATCGTCGATACCTACGGCGGCTATGCGCCCCATGGTGGCGGCGCGTTCTCAGGAAAAGATCCGACGAAGGTTGATCGCTCGGCCGCATACATGGCGCGCTATATCGCCAAGAATATCGTCGCTGCTGGTCTGGCCGACAAGTGCGAAGTCCAGCTCGCCTACGCGATTGGCGTCGCCGAGCCGGTTTCGGTTTACATCGATACAAGCGGCACCAGCCGCATCAGCGAGCCGGAACTCTCAGCGCTCGTGCGCAAGCATTTCCCGCTGACCCCGAAGGAAATCATTTCCGAACTCGATCTGCGACGCCCGGTTTACAAAGCCACGGCCGCCTACGGTCACTTTGGCCGCAGCGGCGATGGCTTTACCTGGGAGCGCACCGACAAAGCTGAAGCGCTGCGCGCCGCAGCCGGTGTCTGATATTTCTCCGGCCCCGCCGTTCACGCCGGGGTTATTTGTCTGGTGAAATCGAAAGCCTCCTTCAGGGGGCTTTTGACATGAAAGAATCCGAATGTCCCCAGCCATGAATAGCTGGGCTATAGAAAAGGAACTTGAATGAGTACTGCAATGCCTGCGATTGAACACGACATCAAAGATATTTCACTGGCGCCGCAAGGCAAGAAGCGCATCGATTGGGCCGAACGCGAAATGCCGGTCCTGCGCCTTATCCGCGAACGCTTCGGCAACGAGAAACCTCTGCAGGGCGTGCGCGTGGTCGCCTGCGCGCACATCACGACGGAAACTGCGAACCTCGCGCGCGCGCTGCAAGCCGGCGGCGCTGAGGCTTTGCTGATTGCGTCCAATCCCCTTTCCACCCAGGACGACGTCGCTGCCTGTCTGGTGGCCGATTACGGCATGCCGGTGTTCGCCATCAAAGGTGAATCAACCGACACCTATCGCCGCCACGTGCAGACCGCGCTCGAGTTTGCGCCCGACATCATCATCGACGACGGTTCAGACGTGGTCGCCACCATGATCAAGGAAAAGCCGGAGCTCAAAGACAAGATCATCGGCACCACCGAAGAAACCACCACCGGCATCGTCCGCCTGGAAGCGATGCAGAAAAGCGGCGTGCTCAGCTTCCCGTCCATTGCGGTCAACAACGCGCAGACGAAGCACTTCTTTGACAATCGCTACGGCACCGGCCAGTCAACGCTCGATGGCGTGATTCGCGCCACCAACATCCTGCTCGCCGGACGTACGCTGGTCGTCGTCGGCTACGGCTGGTGCGGCAAAGGTGTTGCGCTGCGAGCCCGCGGCATGGGCGCCAACGTAGTCGTCACCGAAGTCGATCCAATCAAAGCCGTGGAAGCGGTCATGGACGGCTTCCGCGTGATGCCGATTTCGGGAGCTGCCGCAGTCGGCGATATCTTCATCACCGTTACCGGCAATCGTCACGTCATCGATCGCGAGCACTTTGCGAAGATGAAAGACGGCGCCATCGTCGCCAACAGCGGTCACTTCGATCTCGAACTAAACCTGGTCGCGCTGCGCGAACTCTCGGAGGAGCCCACCGACATTCGCCCGTTCGTCCAGGAATACAAGAAGAAAGACGGCGCCCGCGTCATCGTGCTCGGCGAAGGCCGGCTGATTAATCTCGCGGCCGCCGAAGGACACCCGGCCAGCGTGATGGACATGAGCTTCGCGAACCAGGCTTTATCGGTGGAGTACCTGGTGAAGAACAAAGGCAAGCTCGATCCCGGCGTGCATCTGCTGCCGCCGGAAGTCGATCAGGAAATTGCCAGCTTGAAACTGAAGGCGCTCGGCATTGCGATCGACACGCTGACCCCTGAGATGATCGAGTACATGACGAGCTGGGAAACCGGAACCTAACGCAAACCTACCAGTTTGCGTCGCAGGTTAGCAGCTTGCGTTATCCTAGAGCCGCGGAGAACTCATTTTCTTCGCGGCTCGATTGCTTTAAGTCGAAGCGCCCGCGCTTGCATTGAGATGTCATCGTCTAACCCTCCAGCCCGGTTCCCCGCCGTGACAGTGCGACCGGCCATCGTCGGCGACGAACCCACGCTACGAGAGCTTCGGCTCCAGGCCTTGAGCGAGGCTCCGGAAGCGTTTGGGTCCACCTACGAGCGTGAACTCGCCAGGACTACGGCCGATTGGCAGCGCTGGCTTTCACCGGGCATTACTTTCATCCTGGAACAGGAGCGGGTCCCTCGAGGATTGGTAGCCGGGGCGTTTGACCAGGAAGACCCGGCGGTCGCGTATCTACTCGCCATGTGGGTGCATCCAGATCTCCGCGGCACCGGCGCCGCCGACGTCCTGGTCACGCGGTTACTGAATTGGGCTGCCGACCGGAAGGCCCGTCTGGTCCGGTTGGATGTGGTCGCTTCAAACCAGCGCGCTCGCGGCCTCTATGGCCGTCATGGGTTTCGGGTTACGGGCCATCAAACGATTCGCGAGCGGGATGGCGCCGTTGAAGTCCAGATGGAATGTCCGGTCAACTCATAGATTCCTGCTCGTGATGGAATCACCATCGTGTCAGTACCGGGAGCGGCCGCCGGTACTGACGTGGCGTTGTTGCGGCGGTGTAATTATCCGCGGACTAAGCCGTTATGAAAGCTCGAACTTTACACAGGATTATCGGAGTCATTCTACTCCTGCCTTTCCTGGGCTGGGCCGCCACCGGGTTCGTCTTTTTTCTGAAGCCGGGGTACGCGGGCGCTTACGAAATTCTGACCCCGAAGACTTACCCTCTGACCGGAGCCGCATCGATTAGTCCCGACTCTGATTGGCTGGAGTATCGCTACTTCAGGACGGTCATGGGTGAACATCTCATTGCCCGCACTGAAAAGGGTTGGGCACAGCTGGACCCGCGCGATAAGCAACCGAAGCCCGCGCCGACGCGGGCCGAGATCGAACTCTTATTGAAGGATGCGTTTACGGCAAATCCCTCGAGGTATGGAGAGATTTCCGATATTTCAGGATACACGGCCCGGACCAGCACGGGCGTCGAGGTCACGCTTGATTGGAACAGACTGGCGTTGCAGCAGCGCGGTAGAGACACCGACCGAATCGATCTGCTCTACCGGATACATTACTTGCAATGGACGGGCATAAAGACGCTTGACCGGGCGCTGGGGCTGTCGGGTCTGACGCTGGTAATCGTGCTAACCGGGTTGGGCGCCTGGCTGGCAATTAGAAGAGGCTAGCAGGCGTGGCGCTTCAGAGGCTTCGCCAAAATCTAAGACAAGATAAGCTGGGCCAAAGCTTCGCGGTAAGGAGCGTCCGATGCGTTGGCGCCGGCGCCGATAACTTCCCTGCTGAAGCCGGCATTGATCGCCCGCAGCGCCTGGGCCCCCACCCACTCCAGTGACTGGTGCTCTGCACGAACGCCAAGATGCTCGATCGCCTTCTCGATTGGCGTGAGGATCACATTATTGTACCGGGCCGATTGGTTACGGCTTTCTCTTAGTGCGCCATTAATTCGATCGAGGTCGACCGCCTGAGGCGCGCGGGCACGAAAGAAGATCCAGTCGTCGCGATGTAGAGGTAAAGGTTCCAGGCGCGCCGGATCGATATGCAGGCCAAGGCTCTCGGCCAGCCAGCGCACGGCGGTCGCGGCGGGCGACTCGCCGTCCGTAACCCGGCCGCCCGGCAGGACGTACTGGGTCCCGTTTCTGGCGATCGCCGCAAATTGGTAACGGCCGTGCGGCGCCAGGTAAAGGTTCTTCTGCGCCAGCAAAACCTTCTGCGTTCCCTGCACGTCGACGGTAATCGCGACGCAAGCGTGCGACATTGGGTTCATGTCAGGAGTCCATTGAGTAGGTGACGTCATTTCAACAACGAGCCGAAAAGATTTGGGGTGCGCTCTTTGCCAGACTTTTGGATTTCGCCGCCGCCAAAGAGCCGGCAAGTCGGCCCACTCCAAATTAGTCGTCTTTAAGTATGGCTTCGCCTTTGGTCAGCCACGAGAAACCGAAGGAGATAATAGCCAGCGATTCGAACCAGAACACTGGTTTGTAAGTCTGGAAGAAACCCTCATAGCCGAGCTTGCGAAACATGAAACTGACTCCGCTGCCGGCGATCCCCAACAGTATCAGGCAACCGCACAGTAAATAGATCTTGTTTCTGGTCAGCTTCTGCGGTGTCGGCGGCTTGCTCGGATCCATCTCGCGAAAAAGGACAATTGAGAAATAAGCCAGCGTGAGAAACAGCAAAGAGGCGGAGATAAGGTGGACCACGCTGGTCTTCACCAGTTTGTCCTGCGAGTTCGTCGGGAAAAGGGCCACGCAGATCGCCAGCACTCCCGCGATCTTGCCGGCAATTTCATCGCGGCGGTCGAATCCGCGGTAAGACATGAGGAAGATACCGATAGCGCACAGGCTGCCGACGAAAACATTTCCCAGCCGCGTATAGTAATAGGCGCTGATCGATGTTTCGAGCCCGGGCTGATCGCAGCAAACCTGGACCAACACCAGCACTATTTTGACGACGGCGAGAACCACCGGCAGCAGCAGACCAATGAAGCCGATGGCCTTCCGCAGACTCAAGTACGAGATGACGAGATCGTTGGAAGCCGGGTCGCGCTGATCGTCGGGCATGAGAGTTCCTCCGCGGGCAGAATCGAATTGACGCTAAGAAGGATTAAAACGGCGGAACTCTATGGCCGATCAAGTGAGGTGTCAAGAAGATCATTGGAAGGATAGCGGACTAAACTTGTAACGCAAACTGGCAGTTTGCGGCGCAATCTAACAGATTGCGTTACAAAACGGTCGGGCTGTTTGCCCGAAGCCGCGCGCAAGGGCCGACTGAAGCCGGAACTCTGACACCGGTCGCTCAGGTTACTTTTTGTTCTTTGTAGATTGGTTCCAGAATGCGGGTGGTCTCGTCGGTGACGCTTGAGATGGGTTCGGATCTCAGGCTCGATTGCTCGGCCAACTCCCGAGTGGTGTTGGGTCCGAGTGAGGGAGTCCCGGCCGATTCGTCAGGGGTGCGCTTGCGCCGGAACAACCGCGAGACCAGTATGCCTTCGAGCGCAATCATCACGAGAAAGCTTAAGAAGGCGAATCCGACCAGCGGCCCGAACTCGAACTTCAGAATTGCTTTCATGACGCCGAGCAGCACGCTAATGGCGACCAACCCGGCAACAAACAGACCCGCCATCACCGTCATTACGAATGACTCGTAAGTCAGATCGGTCGTTTTTCCCGTCGTGTCGGTCTTCTCGCTATTAAGTTTAGCGCCGCAGTAGTTGCAATAGGCCAGGTTTGCGGCAGTCGCCACCCCGCATGATGAGCAATACATCGATTTGCCTCCCGAAGGCGTTTACGACGACCGCTGTGGCGAAGTTGCGAGGGAATGGACCAGGGCTTAGTACTGACTTCCGACCTCTGACTTCCGACTTCTGCCTGGTGACCTCTCCCTAGGTTCGCACCCGCGAAATAAAATACAGCCCGCCGCACGCAAACATCACAATCGGCGTCCAGGCGGCCGCCGTCGACGGCAACAGCGAATGTTCCCCTAACTGCTGGAAGCCGCTGGAGATTAACCAGAACGCGAGACTGACAACTACCGCCGAACACAACGCAATCACAGTGCTCTTTCGCCCGAATTCAATCGCCAGGGGCATGCCAATGAGGGCCATTACCAGCACCGTGAAGGGCGAGGCGTACTTGTGTTCCAAGGCCACGCTCAAAGCCGATATGTCCGCGCCGCGCAGCTTCAACGCCGCCACGTATCTGCGCAGACCCACGCTATCCAACTGCGAAGGGCGGTCAACAGTCGGTTTAAAGGCAGAAGGCGGATCCACCACGGCAATTTGCAACGCCTCAGCCGCCTGACGCACGACTGTCGGCTGGGTCACATCAATCCATTGCGCCTTGGCAATCTCGAACTTGTTACCTGCCAGCCACTTCCCTTCTTCGCCATTAATCACCCGAGTCAATTCGACTTGCTGATTGTCGAATTCGTAAATCGTCGGCTTGATAAGTACCTGGCGGCGATCGTCGAAGTCGTAAGCGTAGATACGGGAGCCGTCACCGCTCACCAGCCAGCGGCGATCACCGTTCGAGCTAAGTTGGGCGATGTTGCCGCGAATGCGCGCGCGCAAAGCATCCTGTCGCACATTCGATTGGGGCATGATGCGTTCCTGAATGAACCATGATCCCGTCGCTACCAAAATTGCGAAAGCGAATCCGGGGACCATCAGGCGGTAGACGCTCTGGCCGCTCGACCACCAGGCCACGGCTTCTCGACGCTTGGCAATCAACGCGTAGGTCATCAAAACCGCCACCAGCACGCTCCCCGGGAACAATTCCACGCTCACGAGCGGCAGCAGATAAAAGAGGTAATCGATGACGACTCTGGGCGGCGCATGATTTGACGAAATGAAGCGCCACAGTTCGAATACAGTGAAGACGTCGAAGATCAGGACCAGCGCGACGAATCCGAATACGAAGCTGAGCGTCATCGTGCGCACGATGCCGACATCAAGGAGTGTCGGGAAGTTGGCGATCGTGGGTCGAAACCTCCAGCGACGCCTGGCCCCGCTGGGCATAGGTGGAGATTTCTCGGGCGCCACGGTGGCAGGCCTTCGCAGGCTAAACGACCAGCGAAAATGTCTGTCCCGGGACAAGAGAATTAACAGCCCTACGATCAGCACAGTCCCCGTCGCAACCCACGCCCCAATCACTGGCCGCACCGATCCTGCCCGCGCCGCCTGGTCGCCGCCAAGCGTAAGCAGATAGTAGCCAATCAGGATGACCAGCGAGACCAGCACGCCGAAGCCGCGGCTCCCGCGCCGCATCCGCAGCGACAGCGCCGCGCCGAACAGCGAAAAAACAAAAGGCGCCAGCGAAAATGCCAGCCGCTTATGAAAGATGATCGCGGCGTCGCGCTGGTCCGCGCCCGTGCTGGTCGCAATGTACTGGCGCAGTTCGGAGAAGCCCATCTCATCCGGATTGCCTTCGGGATTTTGCAACTTGGCGATCAGGGCCGCGCGTCCGGTGGGAAAGGTGTAACGGATGGTCTCGAGCCGATCGACCGAGTACGACTGGTCCTTTTCGCCCGGCGCCGGTATTTTCGTGCGCATCGCATCCTGCAAAACCAGCTCAGACTTTTCTGAAGAAGAGTCGATGCGGCCGGCGCGCGCCGTCATCAGCTCTGTCGAGTGATCGGGTCGCTGGGTCTGGATAAAGACGCGGCCCCATTGGCCATGCTCCTTGTCTCCGTCGCGGACATACATGACATAGCCCGGGAAATCGCTGGCAAAGGTCCGCGGCTCGATGGGCGAATCGAGTTTATAAAGAGCGCTGCGTAAGGCGACCGAGCGCAGATGCTGCTGCGCCCGCGGCCCTTCGACCAAATTCAGATAACCGGCCGCAGCTGTGGCAATCAAGCCAACTGCCAGCGCGGGCACGAGGGTACGCCAGGTGCTGACTCCGGCGGCGCGCATGGCAATCAATTCGCTATCGCTGCTCATGCGGCCCAGACCGATAATCGTGCCGCACAAAACAGCCATCGGAATCGTAAAGATGAGCACGGCCGGCAACAGCGCCAGCGCCAGGCCATAAACAAATTCGGCCGGCATGACGCCATGGAACACCGTCTCGAAATAACGCCCGATCTGCTGGACAAAGAGAATTGCGGTCAGCAGCAGCAAGGCCGCAACGCCATAAGGAAAGATGGTCCTTAGCACGTAGCGCTCGATCAATCTGCGGGTGGCCATCGGTTACTCCTAACGCGTCGAGGCTACGAGGGTCCGGGGCCGCCGGTCAATTGCGCGGGTGATGAGACGGTGCGTGAGGTCGCCAATCTCGACATAGTCCCGCTCAGTCAGGACCTGCTGGGTGGCGAAGTTTGCCGGTGAAAGTTGATGTGTTGCTCGAATTATCTTAATGACGGGTAACGAGAGGATTGAGGCGCTGACCGGGGCGCAGTTCCCGCAGAATACTCTCAGTTCAACATCCACGGCCGCGACTGCGGTTGAATGCAGGGTAATGCCGCAGGCGCCACAGGTGCGAAAGTCGGGGAATAAGCCGGCGAGGCGCAGCAGCCAAATCTCAAAGTACCGCGTGAGGGCGCGCTCGCTGCCGCTCTGTTGGGCCAACGCGTCAACACAGGAGGTCAGCATTCGGAACAGCCGCTCATCTGTTTCATGAGGTGGCGCGAACTCGGCGACCAACTCGCCCATGTAGGCCAGCACTTCCGCGGCCTCCAGGCTGCTCAGAAGATTAAAGTGAGACTTGAGGATCTCGGCGGTCGACAACGTCACCAGATCCCGATTTTCTCTCTCGTGAAAAGAGAGCTTGATGATCGTGAAAGGCTCGAGAGCCGCTCCGAATCGGCTCTTCATTTTGCGCGCGCCTTTAGCCACAGCCCGCACCAGGCCGGAGCTGCGGGTCAAACACACCACGATGCGGTCTGCTTCGGCGAGATTATAGCTGCGCAGGACGATCGCGTCGGTGGTGACTAAACGCATCTGCTGATTATCTCAGCGGGAGGAAATACAGGACCCAGCCCAGGATGAAGGCGATGACCATGAACTCGGCAAAAACCTTCAGGCCATACATGAGGCGCTGACGATCCGACCCTTTGGCGACCACGCCAAACACGAACGCGGTTAGCGAAGCGAAGAGCGCCATCCATAACACATGTCTCATTGCTTCCTCCCCGCGGCGATATCAAAGGCGTCAAGCATCGCCAGATAATTCAAAAGCCCGGCGCACAACAGGAATGTGTTTCCGTATTCATAAGTGACGCGCTGCGCCTGCTCGGCAAATCCGGTATTCGTCAGCCAGCATCCCAGGTAGAGCAGGCCGGCGCCGAAGTTGGCGCTCATCGGCAGCAATTGGAGCACCGCCGCGAAACCCTGATCATTCGGGCCGATCCGGAAGAGATGTCCGCCAATCACCAGCCCGACGATGAACATGGTCCAGACAGCGCCGCCCAAAATGAGCGCCCGCACCCATTTTCCCTGAAGCACATGACCCAGACCGGGCACGGCCCATCCGGCAAAACCGAGGAGCCACGCACGTCCCGGGGCCTTTACTGTCGGTTGATTTATTTCCTTAGCTACCAAGTCTTTCTCCGCTCAAAATCGAATCTAAAGTAATTTCTCATGTTTGCCGCAAGCCTACCAAATCTGTTTAGCTGTCGGCTCTACCACCACTGACCAATTAATAAAGGAGAAACTGCGAGCGCAGCCGCTCAAATTCCGCTAGCCCTGGCTCCCAGGACTGTTCAATTCCCCGCAAGCTCATTCCACCTTCGATACCCTTTCGCACGTGGTCGGTTCCGGAGATCAAATCAAACGGGTTCCGATCGTACTCATATTCGTAAGGCGGATCTTTCCAGCGAAAGTCATCCCGGTACATGTCGTACGCCATCTTGACGATCGCTATCCCGGTCAAGGCGGGCTTGAAGATCTCACGATTTGATACGTGAATCTGGACGCCTCCGCAGGCTTTACCAGCGTGCTTCTGAAACGTCGGCAGAAATACCGAAGGGCGGAAGTAGACGCCCGGCAAATTCAAATCGTTAAGGGCTGATCCGTAGTCATCCGCGTTAATGTATGGCGCCCCGACCAGCTCAAATGGCCGCGTCGTGCCGCGGCCCTCGGACATTTGCGTCCCCTCCAGATGCACAGTGCCCGGAAAAACCGTGGCACTGTCGAGCGTCGGCATATTGGGCGACGGCAGGACCCACGGTCCGTCGGTATCGTCATACCATAAGTCCCGGCCCCAACCAGACATGGTGACAACCTGGAGATCGCAGTCAATTTCGAAGTGCTGATTGAACAACTGCGCGAGCTCGCCGGCCGTCATCCCGTGCCGGGTAGCGATGGGAAACTGTCCGACGAACGAGGCGAACGCCGGGTCAAGCACGGCGCCTTCGATCAACGCTCCGCCAATGGGATTGGGACGGTCGCAGACGATTACTTTCTTCCCATACTTGTTTGCCGCCCGCATGCAGTTGGCCATCGTGTAGACGAAAGTATAGATGCGCGTCCCGACATCCTGGAGGTCGACGACAATCACATCGACGTCCCGCAGCATCTCTTCGGTGGGTTCCCGCGTTTCACTGTAGAGCGAATAGACGGGCAGCCCGGTCTTGCGGTCGGTCGCGTGCGCGGTCTCGATCATATTGTCCTGGACGTCGCCGCGAATGCCGTGCTGCGGACCAAACAGCGCGGTGACCTTGATGTCGGGATGCGCGTGAAATAGATCAGCAGCGTGGTGGAAGCTGTGATCGACCGAAGCCTGGTTGCAAACCAGCCCGACCCGGGCGCCCTGGAGCGCGTCGATTTCCCGCGTCAAAAGCTTTTCAATGCCTAGGGCCACACGAATTCGACCTCGATCATCCAGCGATTCGGGCACGGCGCCGCGCGAACGAATGCCTTCCGCTCTTCCTGGCGGTTGGTGCCGCGCCTCTTCGGTGTATCTCTCAAACATATTTTATCCGCAGAGCACGGACCCGCCGTTGACGTTTAGAATCTCGCCGTTAATATGGCGCGCCCATTCCGTACAAAGAAATACAATCGGCCAGGCGATATCCTCGGGCGTAGCGACTCGACCGACGGGAATGCCGTCTTCAAGCGATTTGCGGAAGCCCGGCTCCGCAAAGGCCTCAGCGCACATATCGGTATCGACCCAGCCTGGAGCAACCGAATTTACATTGATGCCGAACGGTCCCAGCTCAGCTGCCAAAGACTTCGTAAATGATATCTGGCCTCCCTTGGAAGCCGCATAATTCGACACGCTGGCCTCTCCTCGCTGACCGGCGGTGGAACTGACAATCACGATCCGACCAAAGGCCTGCCGTTTCATATGGGGCACCACCGAACGACATACCGACCAGGTCCCCTTTAGATTCAGATCGATGGTGCGGTCCCAAACCTCTTCGCTCATCTGGTCTATCGGCGAGCCTTCCCAGATGCCCGCGTTGCAAACTAGAAAATCTACCCGATCGAACTTCCTGGTCGTGGCATCAATCAGCCTTTGCGCGTCCCCTTTGAGCGAAACATCTGCTTGAACTGCCAACGCGCCGACATTTTGAGCTTCTGCTTCAGCTACAACCTGCTTCGCAGCCCCGTCGTCACGCAGGTAATTGACCACCACATGAGCGCCAAGCTTCGCAAAGCACTGGACCGCCGCGCGGCCAATCCCGCGCGAGCCGCCGGTAACTACGGCCACGCGATCTTTCAAGCTTAAGGACTGTAGTCCGGCCGGTGCATCGGCGACAGAAGCTTCAGGCATTAATAACGTCCTCGCGTTCTCTATGTCGTTTGGCTGCGAAGGTGCGCGCCTCATCAACGAATCGATTGAAGAGCGCCGGCGAAAGACTGTCTCGCTCCCAAGCCAGTTCCGGATGCCATTGCACACCTACCACAAAGCGATCGCCGCGCGGATCTTCCGCTGCTTCCACGAGACCATCCGGCGCCCACGCCGTCGCCACCAATTCCCTTCCCAACGTCTCAACGGCCTGATGGTGGTGGCTGTTTACCGGCGCGCTCTCGGCGTTCGCCAGCTGTCCCAACAAACTACCTTCGAGGATCCGCACCCGATGAGAGTGGCGGTCACGCGGCTTCCCTTGCTCGTGCTTGATAGCCTCAGGCATCTGGCTGGGAATGTCCTGAATCAGCGTGCCGCCGCGAAAAACATTCAACGATTGAATGCCGAAGCAAATTGCGAAGACCGGCATACCCGACCGCTCGGCTTCCGTCAGCGCCAGGAAATCCGTCTCGTCCTTCTCGGGCACGACGTGACCGAGCTGCGGATGCGGTTCGCGGCCGTACCGCGCCGGATCCATGTCTGAATCACTGCCGGGCAAGAGCAGGCCGTCAAGCCCTGACATTACCGAGGCGACGTAGTCAGCCTTGGGTATCAATGCCAGGTGCACCGGCAACCCGCCCGCGGCCTCTACGGCCTCGCTGTAATGGCGCGCCAAATAGAAGCGGTCCGTTTCCAACTCCAGACGCATCGTAATGCCGATGCGCGGTCTGTGCTTGTCTCTCATTCGTTTGTAAGGGTGATGCGAAACGATTTACCTTGCAGCAATATGATAACGCAACTATTACGGTTTGGAGTATCGCACAGTTTCCAACCGCTCGCTTGACTATTCTTTGCGCGTCTTCCTATAGTGACCACTTGCCAATGAAGCGGAAAAATTCTCCGATAGTGCGCAGTACGACTGTGCTGCTCGTGCGTCGCGATGGCCGCGTCGCCATGGCCGGTGACGGCCAGGTAACGGTGGGTGAGACGGTCATGAAAGCGAGCGCGAAAAAAGTGCGCCGCCTGTATAACGACAAGATACTGGCCGGATTTGCCGGCGCCACCGGCGACGCGTTTTCACTGCTGACTCGCTTTGAAGGCAAGCTCGAGCAGTATCACGGCAATCTTGAACGGGCGGCCATCGAGCTGAGTAAGGAATGGCGCACCGACAAGATTCTGCGCCACCTGGAAGCGTTGATGATCGTTGCCGATGAGAAGAGCTCCTTCCTGTTGTCGGGAAATGGTGACGTGATCTCGCCTGACGACGGCATCCTGGCGATCGGCTCCGGAGGATCGTACGCACTGGCGGCGGCGCGGGCGTTAGTAAAGAACACCGAAATGTCCGCCAAGGATATCGCGCTCGAAGGAATGCGCATCGCCGGGGACATCTGCATCTACAGCAACTCAAACATCGTGGTGGAAGAGCTGTAAGCATCGGAGGTAAGACCTCATAAGTTGGTCCGCCGACAGTTATTGAAGTAATGGTTATTTATCTCGCAGGCGAAACGGAAGAACCGGAAGTCCGATTGGACGAATTAACTCCCCGGCAGATCGTTGCCGAGTTGGACAAGCACGTCGTCGGACAGAAGGCAGCAAAGCGCGCGGTGGCAATTGCGCTGCGGAATCGCGTGCGCCGCAAGAAGCTGACTCCCGAACTCGCCGCAGACGTCATCCCCAAAAACATCATCATGATTGGCTCGACCGGCGTCGGCAAGACCGAGATTGCCCGGCGGCTCGCCCGGATGTCCAACTCGCCTTTTCTCAAAGTGGAGGCCTCGAAGTTCACCGAAGTTGGCTACGTGGGCCGCGACGTCGAGAGCATGATTCGGGATCTCACAGAAATCGCGGTCGAGATGACGCGCCAGGAAAAGGTCGAGGAGATTACCGACAAGGCGGAACTGAATGTCGAGGAGCGCATCCTGGACATCCTGCTGCCGCCACCCAAGTCATCGGTGTCGTCCTCAATGTTTGACTTTGAATCAGGCGAGGGCTCGACGCCGGCGCTCGTGCCTGAGAACGAACCGAAAGACGAGAACTTTGCCCGCACCCGCGAGAAGCTCCGCACCCAACTACGCTCGGGCAAGCTCGATAATCGCCTCGTCGAGATGGAAGTGCGCGAAAAGAACTACCCGACCATCGAGTTTGCCGGACCCATGGGTGTGGAAGAGATGGGCATCAACATGAAGGACATGCTCGGCAATCTCTTCCAGGGCCGCAGCAAGCGGCGCAAGATGCGCGTCGACGAAGCCATGGAGTACCTCATGCAGGAGGAGGAAGAGCGGCTCATCGACATGGACGCAGTTGCTCGCGCCTCGCTGGAGCGGGTTGAATCTTCGGGCATCATCTTTCTCGACGAAATCGACAAGATCGCCGGACGTGAATCGGGCCACGGGCCGGATGTTTCGCGCGAGGGAGTACAACGCGACATCCTGCCAATTGTTGAAGGCACCACCGTCAATACTCGTTACGGCATGGTGCGCACGGATCACATCCTGTTTATCGCCGCGGGCGCATTTCACGTTTCCAAACCGTCGGACATGATCCCGGAACTCCAGGGCCGCTTTCCGATTCGGGTTGAGCTGGAATCGCTGACCATCGACGATTTCAAACGCATCCTGATTGAACCCAAGAACTCTTTGGTTACCCAGTATCGAGCGTTGATGGAAACTGAAGGCGTGAAACTCGATTTCGCAGCGGATGCGATCGATGCGATAGCGAATTTTGCCGCCCGGGTAAATCAACAGACCGAAGACATCGGCGCCCGGCGCCTGCACACAATTATGGAGCGGCTGCTCGACGAGATCAGTTTTGAAGGGCCCGACCTCGAACCCAAGAACAAAACGATCGACGCCGCTTATGTCAATCTAATGTTGGCTGACACCGTTAAGGACCAGGACCTCAGCCGCTACATTCTCTAACCTCGACCTCCAGCATCTCGTGCACGCGCGCTCAGAAACTTCAAACAGATCTCGCACGTCGGCGGCCCGTCATCTAATGTTATTGCTCGGGCTGTGCAGCCTCTCGCTGGCGCCGACCTGCGGCAAGCGTCGCCCTCCCCTGCCCCCGATCGAGCGCGTGCCGCAGCGCACTGAAGAGCTCACCGGCTTCCAGCGCGGCAACCAAATCATACTCATGTGGCCCGCCCCGGCCCGCAACGCGAAAGACGGCAGCGTGCAGAGTATTCGCCGCGTCGACGTCTACCGGGTGGCCCAGAAGCCAACTGCCCCGTTGCCACTTACGGAAGATCAATTCGCGGCCAAGGCCATCCTGGTCGGCTCCGTGTCTTACGACGAGATCAAGAAGGCCGGCGATACGCTGACCTATAGCGACAAACTCGACCTGGCGGGCGAACCGGCGCGGCTGCGTTACGCTGTCAGGTATGTGAACTCGGCCGGACAACGTGCGGCCTTCTCAAACTTCTTCCTGTTGGAGCCGGCCGCGAAAGTCGCGGAGCCGCCGTCGCTGACCGGCAATGAATATTCAGAAAGCGCTATCACCCTCAACTGGACCGCTCCGGCGAAGAACATTGACGGATCGACGCCGGTAAATTTGCTTGGGTATAACGTCTATCGCGTTTTGGAATCGAAGCCGGATCCGCGGCCAAAGCCCTTGAATGCGCAACCAGTCACGACGACACAGTACGCGGACAAGACATTTAAGTTTGGCGAGAGCTATCTCTATTTCGTTCGCTCTGTCTCTCTGGGAACCGAGGGCAATCCCGTGGAAAGCATGGATTCAAACTCGCTCACCCTGACGCAAAAGGACACTTATCCGCCGGCGGCGCCGGACCTCAGTCCGCCTAATGCGATTCCGGGACGGATTGCCTTGTTCTGGTCGGCAAACTCAGAACCTGATTTAGCTGAGTACAGGCTCTATCGCTCCACCGATCCCAACCTGGCAAAGGAGAAGTGGACTCTAATAACGCAAGCCGGATTCAATAAGACCACCTTCACTGATACGAACGTGGAAAACGGCAAGACCTATTATTACTTCGTCCGGGCCATTGATAACGCCGGGAACGAGAGTCCTCCTTCACAGGTGGTTTCCGAAACGGTGCCCTCGCCTTAAGTTTTGGAGTGCGCCAGCTAGTCGGCGCTTTCCTGCCGCCGTAAACCAAAACGCCGGCTAGTCGGCGCACTCGAAATAACGAAGCGCCCGGCCCATCGTTGATGAGCCGGGCGCTTTTTCTACTCCGCGGTTCCACCGGTCAGTGCGTCAGGTCCAAAATCACCCGCAGCACGTCTCCCATAATCGCGTACTTACCATTCGAGTACGTCCCATACTGATAACGTCCGTTGTACCCGTCGTCATAACCGCGGCGGAAACCTTCGCGGAAGTAATACTGGTACTCACTGACATCAACATAGTAACCATCGTAACCAAAGGTCGCGTCCTGGAAGGCGTCAGTGTTTTCCGGATCGAACTGCCAGCCGTCCTGCCGATCTGCCAATCCCGCACGATACCCTTCTTCGTACCCGTCGTTGACGGCACGTTGCAGCAGGTCGGCGCCGTACTGGTTTACGTTGTAGTAGCTGCCGTTACGGTAATAGCTGTAGATCGGATCGCCGTAGTCGTAATAGTTGAACGACTGTAAGCGCAGCCGATCCTGCTGTAGCCGCTGCCAATAGGCTTGCTCAAAGCGCCATTGATTGATCCGGCGCTGCTGTTGCAGATACTGCTCGCGTTGCTGCCATTGCCCGAAGCGATCGTTGTCACGACGCCCGAAATCAGTCTGGCGCTGGCGCCATAACTGCTCTTCGCGCTGTCGCCAGGCCGCCCGTTGCTGGTCGGACAGACGGGCCCCGTTATTGCCTCGCCAATTGTCGTTGTTGTTGGCTCGCCGCTGTTCTTCGGCTCGCCTTCTCTGCTCATCGAGCACCCGCTGATTGTTATTCTGCCCATCACGGGTCTGCTGAGCACGAGCGCGTTGTTCCGCATCACGGCTCTGCTGATCGCGCAGTTGCTGATTGCGTCTCTGCTCGTCGTCGCGCTGGCGTTGCCAATTGCGCTGGTCTGCCTGGCGGTTCTGTTCCTCTGCCTGACGACGCTGTTGATCGAGCGCGCGCTGCTGGTCCTGGCGCTGCTGATTCTGCTGCTGCAGGTCGCGCTGGCGTTGCAGCTCTGCCGCTCGCCGGGCATCGTCCTGTTGCCGGCGCTGCTGCTCCCAGCGTTGTTGCTGGTCTGCACGCTGCTGGTCTGCACGCTGCTGGTCCTGACGCTGGCGTTCACCCTGGCGCTGTTGTTCCGCCTGTTGCCGGCGCTGCTGATCCTGCGCCTGCCGTTCGCTATTGCGCCGTTGCTCGTCGGCCTGGCGCCGCTGTTGACTGTCGTTGTTTTGTTGTTGGTTTTGCGACTGTTGCTGGTTATCGTTGTTGCGGTCGTGACGGCCACGCCGATCATCCTGGGCGCTCACGAGGACGGCCGCACCCAAGCCGAGCGACATAACCATTAAGAGGCGACTGAGTTTCTTCATGGCTGATTCTCCACTCTCTGGGGAAAGCTGAGGAGATAATTTCCGCCAACGGTAAGCGCAATTGCTGTTCCGATCTCATGAGTTTCCTCGATCAAACGTGAATCATCGTCGATTTACCGTTTTCGTAACCGATATGGTCAATCGATCAACCGTATGCGACACAATTTTGTGTGCGGTGACTTTGCCGCGGCTTGCTCGGGCCCTCGGGCCTAGAAGCAGTGCGCCGCTAAGTCCGCGCACTCCAAAGATTATCCGGAGACTTTGCCGCTGTAATTCCTACTGCCTTTCGCTTATATTGGAGGCCATAACAACATCAGGAGGCATTCATGAAGTTCTTTCTCGATACGGCAAATCTCGATGAGATCCGCCAGGCAGCAGATATGGGTCTGTGCGATGGCGTAACTACCAACCCGACGCTTGTCTCGAAAGAAGGCAATGTCGATTTCAAACAGCACATCGCCGAGATTTGCAAAATCGTTTCCGGCCCGGTGTCGGCCGAAGTCACCACCGAGCAGCGCGACGAGATGCTGAAGCAAGGGCGCGAGTACGTGAAGATTGCTCCCAATGTCGTCATCAAGTGCCCGCTGACAAAAGACGGACTCGAGGCGACCCGCATCCTCAATGACGAAGGAATTAAGGTGAATGTGACGCTTTGCTTTTCAGCCGCGCAGGCAGTCTGCGCCGCCAAGGCCGGCGCTTCCTTCATTAGTCCCTTCCTCGGTCGGCTCGACGACATTGGCGACAATGGATTACGCCTGCTCGAAGAGATCATCGAGATTTACGATAACTACGAATGGAAGACTGAAGTGCTGGCGGCAAGTCTGCGGCACCCGATTCACATCATCGAAGCCGCGCGCCTGGGATCCGACATTGCCACCATGCCGTTCAAGGTCTTCCAGCAGCTGCTCAAGCATCCCTTGACTGACAGAGGCCAGGAGCAGTTCCTCGCCGATTGGAAAAAGGTGGCGGCCGCCAAGGCATGAGCGGCCGGGATCAATCACTCCCTGCCGCCCCGTCAAACGAAGTAGTAGTCAGCGTGTTGAAGCACGACGGCATTGAGCATCGCCGTTGGCATGGACGCCTGGCGGACCGGACGGACTCCCTCATCGTGCTCGAGGCTGAATTCGACACCGATGTTTCTCATCATTTACTTGGGGAGATTAAGGCGGGCACGCGGCTAATCGAATACTATTGGCTGGAGCGCTGGTACAACGTCTTTCGGTTTCTTCAGGATAACGGCTCGACCAGGCTGTACTACTGCAACGTCAATACACCCCCCAGGTTCGATGGTCAGGTGCTCACCTACGTGGACCTGGACATTGATGTAATTGTTCAGCCGGACTATTCGTTCGAGATCCTCGACCTTGATGAATTCAGAGAAAATTGGCAGCGCTATGGCTACACGCCGACCGAGAGGGCCAACGCGGCCAACGCTCTCAACACGCTGATTGGCATGATCGAATCGCGCCAATTCCCTTTTCAACCGCTCAAAGCCGACGCGCCTTTCTGATATCATCCCGGCAACGTCTACTACTTCAGTCTATGTCATCGCAAAAACAACAACCGGCAAAAATCTCCAGGCTTGATCAACTACGCGAACGCGCGCAGCAGGCCGAGCAAGGCGGCGGCGCGGCGCGTCTTGAAAAGCAGCACGCCGCGGGCAAGATGACCGCCCGTGAGCGCATTGAATTTCTCCTGGACGAAGGTTCATTTCAGGAATTCGATAAGCTGGTTGAGCATCGTTCGCGCGACTTTGGTTTGGACAAGCAGATCTATCCGGGCGATGGCGTGGTCACCGGTCACGGGCTGATCGATGGCCGTAAGGTTTTCGTCTTCGCCCAGGACTTCACCGTTTTCGGCGGTTCCCTTTCCGAGACGCATGCCGAAAAGATCTGCAAGGTCATGGACCTGGCGATGAAAGTGGGCGCGCCCATCATTGGCTTGAATGATTCCGGCGGCGCTCGAATTCAGGAAGGTGTCGTCAGCCTGGGCGGCTACGCGGACATCTTCCTGCGCAACACGCTGGCCAGCGGCGTCGTGCCGCAGATTAGCTGCATCATGGGGCCCTGTGCGGGGGGCGCGGTTTACAGCCCAGCCATCACCGACTTCAACATCATGGTCAAGGACACGTCCTACATGTTCATCACCGGTCCTGATGTAATCAAGACCGTGACCCATGAAGATGTCACCAAAGAGGAACTGGGCGGCGCCGAGACGCATAACCGCAAGTCCGGAGTGGCGCATTTCGCCGCCGATTCCGACGAACACGCGCTGCGTATGGTGCGCGAGCTAATGTCTTTCATTCCGTCGAACAATCTCGACGATCCGCCGCGCCTGGCTCCGGCAGATTCGCCGGATCGAACCGAGCCAAAGTTGAACGCGATCGTTCCCGAAGCTTCCAACCAGCCTTACGACATCCGCGAAGTAATCGACCTGATAGTCGACGATGGTTACTTCTTTGAAGTGCATCGCGAGTACGCGCAGAACATCGTCGTCGGCTTTGCTCGTCTCGACGGCCGCCCGGTCGGCATCGTGGCCAATCAACCGGCATTTCTCGCCGGCGTGCTCGACATCGACAGCTCGATCAAAGGAGCGCGCTTTGTGCGCTTCTGCGACTGCTTCAATATTCCGATCGTGACGTTCGAAGACGTGCCCGGGTTTCTGCCCGGGATTTCCCAGGAGCACGGCGGCATCATCAAGCATGGCGCGAAGCTGCTCTTCGCCTTTGCGGAGGCGACTGTCCCGAAGGTCACCGTCATCACGCGCAAAGCCTACGGCGGCGCCTATTGCGTCATGGGTTCAAAGCACATCCGCACTGACATTAACTTCGCCTGGCCATCAGCTGAGATTGCCGTGATGGGAGCTGAAGGAGCAGTTGATATTCTCTATCGCCGCGAAATTGCTGAAGCAACAGATAAGGCGTCGGCCCGCCGATCCCGCGTCGACGAGCTGGAAGAAAAGTTTGCCAATCCGTACGTGGCCGCCGAGCGCGGATTTATTGATGAAGTAATTGAACCTGCCCAGACACGCTCGAAACTGATCCGCGCGCTCTCGTTACTAGAGAACAAGCGCGATCAGAACCCGCCCAAGAAGCACGGCAACATCCCGTTGTAGCGGGGGGACATAGCCTGAGCCGCGAGGGGGTGCATAATTCAGAGCTGTTCCTTGTGAGTTATAATACGGCCATGTTTGAAACGGCTGATAAACTCGAGCCCAATCCGGTCATCGAAGCATGTAAGAAGGACATCGATCGAACCCTGATCATCGAGAACCTAAGCTGACACCAGAACAGCGCATTGATAACCTGATGGCGCTTCAGGAGTTTGCCGAGGAGTTGCGCAAAGCTGGGCGTAAGCAGCATGACGACGAACTTTCCCGAACTACTTAAAGTTCACTCTCATTACTTCGTTGGGCCCCCCTCGAATCTTTCACCCCAGGACTTTTGCCTGATAGTCAGACAACAACGCACCCCACTCTTGACTTAATCCTCTGCTTCGCATAGAAGCTTTCCGCTCTTCATTCTCAAACCATGGAGTTCCCCGATGAAACGCTTGCTGATCGTAACTCTGATGCTCGCGGCGACTTCCCTTTCGGCGCTCGCGCAGGGCAAAGGTGATGATATTAATGTTCTGGTTAAGGGTTATTACGCCGCCTGGAACACGCTTAATCCCGATAATGCGGCGAAGTTTTATGCGAAGGATGCCGACTCGGTTTTCTTCGATATCGCGCCGCTCAAGTACGCTAACTGGCAGGAATACAGCGATGGCTTCAAGAAGAGTGTGGCCCCCGGTTTCGCGAGTCTGGTTTTGACGCCCGGGAATGATCTTAAGGTTACGCACAAAGGAAACATCGCCCTGGCGACGCTGACGTTCCATTTGGCGGCGAAACAAAAAGACGGCACGCCGATGGAATTCGACGGCCGTCACACGATGGTCTGGGAAAAGCGCGGCGCGCAGTGGTTAATTATCCACGAACACGTATCGAAGCCGCTGTTCTGAGCGCCGGGTCAGTACCACCTGCGGTAGCGGGTGGGTGATCACGGGGGCATCCGGATCCGCTCTCTGCCCACCTCCTACCGCGGGTGGTACCGACTCCATGCCGGCTCAGTTCTTACTAACCTTCAGGTCCGTTACGAACACTTCAGTGTTGTGAGCCGAGCGCAGGCCGTAGAGGCCGTCGGTGCTCTTGAGTTTGCCGGCGGCGACCACATCAGCCTTGGCTGCACTCCAGACCACCTTGTTGTTAATGGAACAGCTTACCTTGTCGCCCTTAACTGACAGGGCAATGTCCTGCTCGACCGGCTGACCCACGGCTGCGGCTTTATTGACCGCCGGGTCGGGTGTGCCGCGGCCATTCATTTGAAACGGCGCCGGCCCCATCCCGCGCACGATGAATTTGCCATCGCCATAAGCCGCGCAGTAGAGGTAATTCTGCTGGTCGGTTCCGAGATCTGAGCCCCCGATCACGATACCGTACGGATGCGGATGAGTGTTGAGGTTCATGAACTTCGGCTCGCGAAAGTGCGCGCTGACCGTATAGTCACCCGCAGCCTTATTGGCCGGATTCCAATAAGTAATTGCCGGTCCGGTAACGATGTGAAGTTCTTTGCCTTCTTTGGCAAATTTGGCGTTGTTCACCGTCATTCCCTGCGAAGCCTCGCGCGCATCAACCTTCCCGGCCCAGCCCTGGACGGTGATGCCGCCGCCGGCAACCACCCGCGACGTTTCGTCCTGCGGGTTCTGCGAAAAGGCGGTGGGAATGAACACGAGCGCCGAGACAATCAGGAATAAAGCATAACGTGGCATCTTTTGAGATCTCCTTTGGTAATGATTTGCGTTCAGCACGGACCAATCTTATTTCAAGCGCGCGCCATTCGGAACTTCCTCGGCAAAGGTGGCAATCACGGGCTTGCCTTCCTCGCCGATCGACGCCGCGAGCAACATGCCTTGCGATTCATAGCCGCGCAGTTTACGCGGTTTCAGGTTAGCTACGACGACAATCTTGCGCCCGATGAGCGACTCAGGCTCGTAGTATTGCGCAATGCCGGCGAGAATCGTGCGCGGCTTCTCTTCCCCGACATCGACGCTCAGCAGTAAGAGTTTGTCGGCCTTGGGGATACGCTCGGCCGTCTTGACCTCGGCGACCCGCAATTCGATCTTCGCAAAGTCCGCGATGTCGATGTAGTTGGCGACGCCCGGAACCGCGTCAGCTTCGGTGGTGTGTTGGCCAGAGCCCGTTGGCGGCGCTCCAGCTGAGCCCTCCCTCACGGTCGGGCTACTGCCCCGATCACCCTGCTCATCGCCGGCAGCGGCTGCCCCCTGACTTCTGTCTTCTGTCTCCTGACTTCTGACTTCTGTCTTCTGATTTCTTTCTTCCGACTCTCTCTTTATTTCGTCCATCGTCTTTTTCTTGTCGATCCTTGGAAATAATGGTTTGACTTCCTGAATTTGCGCGCCGGCCTTTATCCCGGCCCAGCCCAGTTCGCGCGGATCGCTTTTCGCCACCCCCGCGCCCAGGCCCAGTTGCTCATAGATTTCTTTGGCCGTGGTGGGCATGACTGGATAAAGCATCACGGCCAGCCAACGCAGCGTTTCCGCGGCGCGATACAGGACGGCCTCCAGCGCCGGGCGCTGGCTCGCGTCCTTGGCCAGGTCCCAGGGCTTGGCGTCCGAGATCATTTTGTCGGCGCGAGCCACCACGGCCCACGCCTCTTCCAGGGCGCGACTAAAGGCGAGTTCATCAAAATAACGCACAAACTCGTCGCGGGCGTGTGAGAGGAAATCAGACATCGCCGCTTCGTCTTCCACCCCTGCGCGTTTCGTCGCCAGCCGATTTTCGTCGTTGATCTCGCCGGGCGGGATCTTTCCCTCGCAATACCGGTGAATCATCGTCAGCGTGCGGCTGGAGAGATTGCCGATACCGCTGGCCAGGTCGCTATTCGCCCGATCGATCAGGTTCTCGTATCCAAAACGGCCGTCCTGGCCAAACACCATCTCGCGCAGCACGAAATATCGAATCGCATCGATGGGAAAGAACCTGTTCAGCACGTCTAACTCAATCGTGTTACCGAGCGTCTTGGACATCTTGCGTCCATTGGGGTCGACCCACATGCCGTGGGCAACGACGGCCCGCGGTTGCTCGACGCCGGCCGCCATCAGGAACGCCGGCCAGTAAACCGCGTGGAAGCGCAGGATGTCTTTACCCACCACGTGCAGCGCGGGCCAGAACTTCTCGAAGCCAACCTTTCGCTCCTGCTGCTCGTTGCCGAAGCCAATGGCGGTAATGTAATTCGTGAGCGCGTCGAACCAGACGTACATCGTGTGGTTGGGATCGCCGGGGACGGGGATGCCCCAGCTCACCGAGGAGCGCAAACGGCTCACCGACAAATCCTGCAGACCGCTCGCGACGAAACTCTTCACTTCGTTGCGCCGAGATTCCGGCCGGACGAAATCCGGGCGGGCATAAAGCTCCAGCAGCGCCTGGTCATAATCAGAGAGCCGGAAGAAGTAGCTCTCTTCCGAAACGCGGTCGAGTTTCGTTTCGTGAATCAGACACGTCGGCGGCTCATCGGAATTAGCCGGCTTGGCATATTCGTCTTCCGTTTTGTACTCGGCGCAGGGCGCACAGAACCAGCCCTCGTAATGTCCTTTATAGAGAGCGTCGTTGCCTTTCGGCGTTTTCGCTTGCGCCACCCGCCGCCACAGCTCGCTGACACCCTCATAGTGAAACGGCTCAGTCGTGCGCATGAAGATGTCATAGCCGCCGTGGGCCGTATCCAGCGAAAAGGCATCAGTCATCTTCTTGAAATAGCTGACTACGTAGTCTGCTTGTTCCTGTGGAGTGCGGCCGTTTTTTTCCGCCGCGCGCTCAATATTGATCCCGTGCTCGTCGGTGCCGGTTAGAAAAAACGTCTCGATTCCCTGCTGTCGTTTTGAACGCGCAATCGCGTCCACCACGATCATCGTGTAGAGATGGCCGAGGTGCGGCAGGCTGTTGGCGTAATAGATGGGTGTAGTTACGTAGAAGGTCATCTGCTAGTAAGTCGTAAATGGTGAATCGTAAATAGAGTAGTTGCCTTAAGCTTTCTCATTCACACCGTGGCTTTAGCTGGTGTTGCGGCCGGGAAAATTAGCAGAGAAACCGTTTTAAACGGTTTCCCATACAAACTACACGCGACGACGCCGCGCCAAAGCACCGGCGTGAATGAAAGGCTTTCCCAACTGAGCAGTACCCCAAGATCATAAAGCCGTCGACTTACGATTCAGGATTTACTTTTTCTTTGGCGCAAACTCGTCGTTCGGATTAAACCTCGGCATCATCAGGGCATCGCCGACTCTGCGGCCAATCTCCAAAGCAAAATCGGCTTCCTGAATCATGCCCTGGAAATTCCAATCGTCGCGAAACTCGTCCGATGGCTGGTGATAATGCGCTTCGTTGTATTCCTTGAATTTCTGCTGGCCCCACTCTTTTGTATGGCCGATGTAATCGCTGCCCTCCTTCAAGCTAATCGAAGGCACCCCGACTTTGGCAAACGGAAAATGGTCCGAGCGATAAAACGATCCCTGCTCCGGCCGCGGATCAGGCGAAATCTGCAAACCACGTTCACGGGCAATGTCCGCCACGATGTTCTTCAGCGTCGATCGCTCCGCTCCCAGCGGCACAAAATCGCGCGTTGGCCCGAGGATGTTCATGGAATCAAGATTGATGTCGGCGGCCGTCCTATTGAGCGGCACCGCCGGATGTAGCGAATACCACTCAGACCCGATGAGCCCCTGCTCCTCGCCGGTGGTTATTAAGAACAGGAATGATCGCCGCGGTCTTTGAGATGGCGGCAGTTGCGAGAGCACGCGCGCAATTTCCAGGACCGAAGCCACCCCCGTCGCGTTGTCCAACGCGCCGTTGTAGATAGTGTCGCCGGTCTTGTCCGGCGCGCCGATGCCGAAGTGGTCCCAGTGCGCCGAGTAAACGACGTATTCATCGCGCAGCTTCGGATCGCGTCCCGGCAGAATCGCGACGACGTTGGGCGCCTCGACCCGCTTCACTTCGCTGGTCAGATCGATGGAGGCGTTCAGATGAAGATCGACCGGGCGGAACTCGCGCGTCGCTGCCTGCTTCCGGAGTTCATCAAGATTTTGCCCGGCGAGCGAAAGCAAACGGTGGCCGGCTTCATCGGTTATCCATGAACGAAGTTGCAGATAAGGCGTCTTGTCGCCGGCGGTCCGGGCAATGTCGAATCGCCATGAGCCATTGGAAGTTCGCACCACGCTCCATGGGTACCCGGCTGATTCGCTGGTGTGCAGCAGAATCGCGCCGACTGCTCCGCGACGCGCAGCCTCTTCGTACTTGTACGTCCAGCGGCCGTAATAGGTCAGCGTCGGTCCGCCGAAAAGGTTCGGCTCGTCTTTGGTGGCCGGCGGATCGTTGACCAGCATTACCAGAATCTTTCCGCGATAATCATCCGCCGGTCCTTTGTAGTCGTTCCATTTCTGCTCCGGAGCGTCGATGCCATAGCCGACGAACACCAGGTCGGCCTTGACGTTCACATGATCTGTCTGCGCGCCGGTGAATACGACGAAGTCGTCGGCAAACTTGAATGTCTCTGCGCCGCGAGAGCCACTCACGCGCAACTCGGTCTTCGGATCGGCCTTGACCCCGACCAAAGACACTTGCTGAAAATAACTGCCCTTGGGACCGGCGCCCTTTAGACCCAAAGCTTCAAACTGCTGGGCACAATAGAGCGCGGCCAGCTCGCCGCCGCGCGCACCGGTGCCGCGTCCTTCCAGGCGATCGTCGGACAGGAACTTGATGTGGGCCCGCAGCGCATTTTCACTAATCGCACTCGGCAAATTCGGAGGCGAGGTCGAGGCTCGCTGAGGCAACGCGGTCACAACCATCGCGGCCATACCCATGACGACCAGCGCGATCTGCTCACCGATCTGTAATCGGAGGATTCTACTCATCTTCATCACCTGTTCTGGCTATCTGGTATTTCCGGTTATTAAAGCGATCGCTTCCGCGCGCGTTCGCGAATCCTTGCGGAAGCCGCCCAGCACCGCAGAGGTTACGGTTATGGCCCCCGACTTCTTTACTCCACGCAGAGTCATGCACGTGTGTTCGGCTTCGATCACCACCATGACGCCCAACGGCTGCAGTCGTTCGAACAGGGTGTTGGCGATTTCTGAGGTGAGCCGCTCCTGCAATTGCAGCCGGCGCGCAAAGGTTTCGGTCAGTCGCGCCAGCTTCGAAAGTCCGAGGATCCTGCCGTTCTTTGGAATATAAGCGACATGACACTTGCCGACGAACGGCGCCAGGTGGTGCTCGCAAATCGAAGCGATGGCGATGTCTTTGACGATGACCATCTCGTCATGCTTGTTTCCGGAAAGCGGAACGATGTGTTCTGCCGGATCTTCACGCATGCCCGCCGTCAGCTCGGCGTACATTTCCGCGACCCGTTTAGGCGTATCAACCAGACCTTCGCGATTTGGATCTTCGCCGATGCCTTCAAGGATCATCCGCACGCCGTCGGCGATGTGGTCAAGATCGACGGCGCCTGATTTCTTTGGCTTGTTTGACTGCTTTCGTGGACTCATCGTATTAGACCGCCCGCAACCGCGGGTGGTACTGACCTCATCGCCTGAGCATCATTCCTACCGCGTCTCGCTTGATTTGTATGCTTGCTGGACTGCTTCCTGCACCTCGCGCAACGGAACTTTGGCCGTGGCCGCCGCGGCGCGGCATTGTTCGAACTCAGGCATTGCTCTGACCGAACCGTCGTGGGTACGCACAACTTTAACATCTATGGCGCCGAATTGCGTGGCCACCGAAACTGTCTCGCGCGCCAATGCCCGTCGTTGCACTTCATAACTGCGGGCGCCGATGGTCGTCGTTTCCGCGAACAATAACTCCAGAAATTTTTCGCGTTCAGCCGGGCGGCACAAAATCGACAACAGAATTCCGGGACGGTTCTTCTTCATCTGCGTCTGCGTCAGATAGCAATCAAGCGCGCCCAGGGCCAGCGCCCGGTCAACTACATACCCGAACAGCTGCGGCGACATATCGTCGATGTTGGTTTCAATCATCAGGAGCGTCTCGTCACTGCTCGCAGCCTCCTGAATCTCGCCCACCAGCAGCCGCAGGGCATTGGGAAACCCTTTTGGGTTGCGGGTGCCGGCCCCATAGCCGGTCGCTTCGATATTCATCGCCGGCAAGTGTTCAAACTGCTCGCATACCGAGGTGATGATCGCTGCGCCCGTCGGCGTCACGAATTCACCCTCAATATCGCCGGCATAAATCGGCTTGTCCTTCAGCAGTTCGGCAACCGCCGGCGGCGGAATCGGGAACGTGCCATGGGCCATCCGGGCCATGCCAAAACCGACGCGCAACGGCGACGACCGAAACGCCTCGATACCCAGCAGATCGAATCCGATGGCCGCGCCGCACACATCAATAATCGCATCGATGGCGCCGACCTCGTGAAAGTGAATCTTCTCAACGGGCTGATTGTGCACGCGCGCTTCGGCCTCAGCCAGACGCGAAAAGATTGAGGCGGCGCGCTCCTTGACCCCCGGATTGAGCCCGGATCCATAAATGATCTTCAGGATGTCGCCGAGATGGCGATGCACATGCTCATGCTCGGTCTCGACGCGCGCGTAAGTCGAGCTAATCCCTGAGCGGTCAACTTTTTCGAAAGCGATTTTCCATCCGCTCACGCCCAGCAACTGCAATTGATCGATCAGCGCGCGCGGCTCGACGCCGGCATCAACCAGCGCGCCCAGAATCATGTCGCCGCTGGCGCCGGCGAAACAATCAAAATAGAGAGTCTTCATTGGTGTGTCAGAAGCCCGCGCGTAAGCAAGGGCCTCACTCATATCACAGATGCTGCAATGTCACCTGGCCCTCCCTTACGGTCGGGTTTCTGACAGCAGCGGCAAAATCTCCCCGGCCTTTCCGGTCAGGACCTCGTCGCAAATTGCGGAGAGGGGCGTGCGCTCCGGATTCACTTCAATCAGATAAGCGCCATTCGCCCGCGCGATCTCGGGAATCGAGGCGGCCGGGTAAACCACCGCAGAAGTGCCCACGACCAAACACACATCACATCTTTGCGCCGCATCAGCCGCTCTTTCAAAGGCGCCGGGCGGAAGCATTTCGCCAAAGAGCACGACATCCGGCCGCAGATTTCCGCCACACTCAAAACATGACGGCACCGCATGGTCCAACTTGATGTCATTCAGATCGTGACGCGCCTCGCAGTCCTGGCAGCGCGCGCGCCAAATACTGCCGTGCAACTCGATCACATCGCGCGAGCCGGCGGCCTGATGCAAGCCGTCGATGTTCTGCGTCACCAGCGACAGATCTCTGAAGCGATGCTGCCACTGCGCAATCGACTCGTGTGCCGCGTTGGGCTTTAACGCCGCCAGCAGATTACGACGATAGTTGAACCATTCCCACACTGCCGGTAAATCGCGCTGCAACATACCCACCGAAGAGATGACGTCGAAAGGCAGGCCTTTCCACACGGCAGTGTTGCCGCCGCCCCGGAAAGTCGGCACGCCCGACTCGGCAGAGACGCCCGCGCCCGTCAAAACCACGACGCTGTTGGCCGCGCTGAGACGTTCGGCTAACGCCAATCGATCAAAGACAAACTCCATCTGAGAAAGCCTGGATGGTAACAAAGGGGCGATCTGGCCGCAATTTCGCGATTCGACGCTGATTCATTAGAATAGCCGTTTGCTCGTCGTGTCAGAAGCCCGACCGTAAGGGAGGGCGCCGTTGCTCGGGGCGTCGCGGGTGCGCGGTAAGCGGCCTGGCTCACGGTCGGGCTTCTGACACATCTTGATAACGTGAACCTAATACAACTTCAAAACCAACTGCGAGACACGCTGCGCGGCGCAGCGCGCGAATCGTTCGATATCGAACTGGAACAGATTGCGATGGAGGTGCCGCCGCGCATCGAACTCGGCGATCTCGCATTTCCAGTCGCTTTTGAGCTGGCCAAACAAATCAAACAGAAGACCGGCGAGAAGCGCGCGCCGCGCGGGATAGCCGAAGCCCTGAAACCGCATCTCGAGGCGATTGCGGCCGTCGCCCGCGTCGAAGTGGCCGGCGCCGGTTACCTCAATGTATTTTTCGATCGAGCTACGCTTTTTCATGGCCTCACCACGGCCGGCGCCGCGAGCGATGGGCCGTCCACTGATCGAAAGTTGATGGTCGAACACACCAGTGTCAATCCGAATAAGGCGGCGCATATCGGCCATGTTCGCAATTCAGTGATTGGCGACACGTTCGTGCGTATCCTGCAAGCGGCGGGTGATCGCGTCGAAGTGCAGAACTATATCGACAACACCGGCGTGCAGGTTGCGGACGTGGTGGTCGGGTTCATGCACATTGAGCAGATGACGCTCGCGGACATCAGGCGTTTGGACGCTGCCCTTCCTCCGGAGCTGCCATTCGACTATTACTGCTGGGACTTATACACGCGGGTTGGCTGGTTCTACCGGGATGACAAAGCTGACGGTGAACAGAATCCGGAGAAATTAAAATTGCGGGCCGAAATTTTGCACGCCATAGAGGCCGGCAATAACACAACCGCCGAGCTCGCTGATTATGTAGCGACGCGAAATGTGGAACAGATTCTCGACACCATGGAACGTCTCGGCATTCGTTACGATTTGCTCGCCCGCGAATCAGAGATTCTGCATCTGCATTTCTGGGAGCGCGCGTTTCAACTGATGAAGGAACGCGGCGTCATTCACTTCGAGAACGAAGGCCGCAACCGCGGTTGTTGGGTCATGCCTTTCGAATCGCATACGGGAACCGAGGAGCACGAGTCGGACAAGATTATTGTCCGCTCAAACGGCACGGTGACTTACACGGGCAAAGACATCGCGTATCAATTATGGAAATTGGGCCAGCTCGGGCTCGATTTCAATTACCAGCCGTTTCGTTCCTATCCCGACGGGCACGCAACCTGGGTCACCACCACGGAAGGAAACGCCGCGACCCAACCGGAGGTCCCGCGTCCGGATTTCGGCGGCGGGGCGATTGTCTACAACGTGATCGATTCGCGCCAATCATATCCGCAGGAGATCGTGCGCAAAGGTGTGGCCGCCATTGTCCCCGAATTTGGCGAGCAGGCAAGCGTTCATCTTTCGTATGAAATGGTGGCGCTGTCTCCGGCGGCTTGTGGCGAACTGGGGATCGAATTGTCCGATGAAGACCGCAAGCGGCCCCACATTGAAATGAGCGGCCGTAAGGGTCTGGGCGTCAAGGCGGACGATCTGATTAATCGATTGGAAGCGGACGCGCTGGCGGAAGTGAAGTCGCGACATCCCGAACTCTCTGAAGGTGAGCAAAAAGATACTGCGCATGCCATCGCAGTGGGCGCGCTGAGATATTTCCTTTTGAAGTTCACGCGGAATTCGGTAATCGCCTTTGACTTCAAAGAGGCGTTGTCTTTTGAAGGGGAAACCGGCCCCTATTGCCAGTACGCCGCCGTGCGCGCAAATTCAATATTCCGAAAGCTCGGAACCGTGAACAGCAGCACCGGGGGAGAGGGTGGAGTGGAGACAGAAGGCATAAGCCGAGTCCTTCAAACCGAGACCGGTGACGAGATTTGGTCGCTCCTGATGCTGGGCGCGCGACTTGGCGAAGCTATTAACCAGGCTGCCGCAAGCGCCGAACCGGCGGTCCTGGCGAAATACACTTTTAATCTGGCAAAGGCATTCAACTTGTTCTATCACCGTCATCGGATTGTGGCAGAGGAGCATTTAGCGAGGCGTCAGGTTCTGATTTCTGTTGCCGACTACACGCGGAAACAGTTGACCTCGGCGCTCGGCACGCTGGGCATCGCTGTGCCTGAAAGGATGTAACCGTTTCCCTAAAGAGACGGTGTCGGGTAAATTAACGTTTATGGCAGTACAGGAGAAATTTGTCGTAGACGCTAAGGGCCGCAAGAAAGCGGTGCTCTTGCCGGTAGAGCAATATCAAAAGCTGCTCGAGGATCTGCACGACCTGGCCGTGGTTGCTGAACGCCGGAAAGAAAAGTCCGTCAGCCTGCCGGAGTTGAAACGCCGGCTGAAAAAAGATGGCGGACTATAACGTCGATCTAAAACCTTCAGTAGCCAAGGATCTCCGAGGACTTCCGAAATCAGTGGTAGCTCGCGTTATCAGGATCATTGAAGGGCTGGCCCAACGAACCGCTGCCGAGGCAGAGTTTGAAATTGGAAGGATCGGACGCGCTCTACCGAATTCGTGTTGGCGATTATCGAGTCATCTACGAAGTTGATCGGGCGCAACGAGCGATAACCGTTCACTACATCAGACACCGCCGCGACGTCTACAGAAAGCTATAACTATGCTAATCGTCATGAAAGCCGACGCCACCGAAGCGCAAGTTGCGCACGTGTGTGACGTCATCACTGAACTTGGATTCAAGCCGCATGCGATGCCCGGGGCCACGCGCACCGCAATCGGCGTCACCGGAAACCAGGGCGCTGTCGACCCGACGCGCTTTGAGAACTTGCCGGGTGTCGCCGAGGCAATTCGTGTCAGCAAGCCTTACAAATTGATCACGCTCGATCTGCGGCCGGAGAAGACGGTCGTCCGTGTCGGCGACGCAACGATTGGCGGCGATGAACTGGCCATCATTGCCGGACCGTGCGCTATCGAGAGTCGCGCGCAGGCGTTTGCGGTCGCCGAAGGAGTGCGCCGCAGCGGCGCGCGCTTCTTTCGCGGCGGCGCGTTCAAGCCCCGCACCTCGCCTTACGCTTTTCAGGGCTTGGGCGAAGAAGGCCTGAAGATCCTGGCTGATGTCCGTGAAGCTTACGGGTTGAAAATTGTCACTGAGGCTTTGGACGAGGCGGGCGTCGACATGGTCGAAAAGTACGGTGACATGATCCAGATCGGGGCGCGCAACATGCAGAATTTTTCGCTGCTCCGCCGCGCCGGCAGATCGCGTCTGCCCGTGCTGCTGAAGCGTGGGCTGGCGGCCACCCTCGACGAATGGTTGCTGGCGGCTGAGTACATCATGTCCGAAGGCAACTACAACGTGGTGCTCTGCGAACGTGGCGTGCGGACCTTTGCCCAACATACACGGAATACGCTGGACCTGGCTTCGATTCCCGCGGTGCGGCGCATTTCTCATCTACCGGTAGTCGTCGATCCGTCGCACGGCACCGGCAAGAACTATATGGTAATCCCACTGGCTTGTGCGGGAGTTGCCGTCGGCGCTGATGGCCTGATTATCGAAGTGCACGATCAGCCTGAAAAGGCTTTGTCCGACGGCGCGCAGGCACTCACGCTCGAGCAGTACGACCAACTCATTCACGAGGTGCGACCGATTCACGAGGTCGTGGCTCCTCAACCGGTCAGTTAAGACAGAACACACTGCGTCTCTCATCGCGCCGGGCTTGCCCCGGCCCGCCGTGGTGTATCTGCGAGCCCGCCGGCTTCCGGCCGCTACTTTCTTGACACTCGTGCGGTCGAGGAATACAGTGCGCGCATTATCGATTCATAGTTCTCCGCCTTAACAGTCCACGCAGTTTCTGCATTTCAGTTACTCGATCATTCCGTTACCACCGGAACGCCGACCGGTTGAGAGGAGATCACCCGATGAGTAGAGGAAAGCTGCTGCTTGTCTTTGCGACAACTCTGTTCCTGATCTCGACCACCTCAGTTCTTTCCATCCTCGCCCGCCATTCGACGAGCGCTGCGAGCGGTAACCTGACGCCATGTAGTCCTGCTATTCAAGCGGGAAATCAGGCTGGAGCCGAGCGCGTAAACGGGCTCTTCGTGGTCACCTTCGCCACGCCTGAAGGCAAACTCAGGATTAATCTGCCGGACGACATGGAAACCGGCGATACGATCTCGGGCACCGTCAACCCTGAGCCTGCGGGCCCAACCAATCCACAGCGCGCTGCTAACGAGACGGAGTTGAACGGTTATGTCATCCAGGTGATGGGGCAAAAGATACCCGTACGAGCCCGGACATTCAGGTTCACGATTCCAATCACCATCAGTCTGCCGCTGATCACGATAAACCTCTTACACCTTGACCGGCCCATAGCCAGAACCACAGTGCCGATTTCAGCCGGGGCGCCGGCCCGCCCGAAACAATTCACCTTACCGACTGGTGGCCAGCAAGATCAGCCGATTGAAATTAAATGTCCGTGCAACGGTGTCTTCTCGCCAGAAGACGTGGTCAGGATCGGCGGCGCCACCGCGCCGCCATTGGCGGAGTCGCCTCGGAAAATTATTGTGCAGGACACCAGCAAGAGTACCGGCCCAACTAAAATTGAGATCAAAGAGAATGGGGCGGCGGCTGAGTGTCCGTTCCGAAATATCAGGATCGATTTGTCAGCGCCAAAAACGAACCTCAAGCGAGGCGAGACTACGGAATTGCACGTCGAGGTCAGTGGTCTGAGCGGGCTCGCACAAGACATTCCGCTAAAGCTCGCCAATGCGTCCACGACCGTGATCAAGATGAGCGAAGGGGATATTCAGGATACGACTGTTAATCGCAGCGCGGTACAGGCCAACGGCTCCTATTCCCTCAATCGGACGTTGACCGGTATTCAGCCGGGGAGCTTTTTGATCACGGGAACCGTTACCTGGACCGAGAGCTGTACCAAAGATGTGCCGGGCGGGCCCAACGAACCGGGGCCGATTTCCCAGCCTACACCCACACCTTTGACGCCGACCAACACCACCAGCGGCGAAGTCTGCAAGTGGATCAATTACAAGACGTACCTGGTGGATGAATTCAAACGGGTACGATCGACGGACCCGAATCTTGAGGTGCGCAACGAATCAGCACATGGCGGCGGGACGGCGGTCTCATTTCACTGCAAGGCCGCGGGAACCTTTATCTTTATCGTCACCAAAGAAAGCGGGAGCGATGTCGTTGAGGTCACTTGCACTCAACCCTAAAGCTCGCCCTGAAGGATTGCGGCCAGGTTCCTGGTAAACAACGAGCGCGGCAGGACGCGATCGAAGCCGGCGTTTTGCGCCGCCGTCTGGAGCTCAGTCTCAACGTGCGAGAAAAATCCAACCAGCGGAATGTCACGCGTCTCCGGCTTTCCCTTTAATCTGCCGGCCAGCGCCATCAAATCTATCTTGCTCGACTGGAGGTCACAGATGATCAATTCCGGCGCGTTGGCCTGAATTGCTTCACTCACGCCGTCGGCATGCCGCGGAAAATTGACGGTAACTCCCAAAGCCTCCGCCGTGCCGCGAATCTTCGATGCGAAAAAGAGATCGTCTACTACTGCGATTACGTTCCTGGGCATAATCAACTCGCTGACTCACATCCCCTTATAGTCCGGCCCGCCGCCGCCTTCGGGCGTCACCCAATTGATGATCTGGTATGGATCCATGATGTCGCAGGTCTTGCAGTGGACGCAGTTTGAAAAATTGATTTGCAGTTGCCTGGTGCGCGCGCCTCCGGCGGTCCCGTCTGGCAAATCAGAGGCCGGCGCACCGGCGTCAACCATTTCATAGACTGCGGCAGGGCAAAACCGCTGGCAAGGGTTTCCATACTCTTCGGCGCAACGGGTTGCGCACACGTTCGTATCGAGCACGTGCAGGTGCGCCGGTTGATCCTCATCGTGCGCCACGGCGGCGTGATACACATCGGTAACTTTGTTGAAAGTCAGCCGGCCGTCAAATCTGAAATCCTGGTAGCGTTGGGCGACGTCCGATCCGTGATAGCCATACGCGGAAAGTTTCTCCATGGCTTCGTGACCCGGCTCCTGATGGTCACGATCGAGCAGACCCCAGGCCCGGCCGCCGGTAAGGTATTGCAACCCGGCATTGGCCATTCCCAACCAACGCCCGTGGCGAAAGCCCGCGTGAAAGTTCCGGTAGCGCCGCAATTCAGGCGTTATCCAACTGTGGCGGACGCGATGCTCGAACTCTTTGAGCGTGCGGCTCGAATAGTCGCCGGCCACCAGCGCGTCAAAAATTGTTTCGGCAGCCAACATCCCGCTCTTGATCGCCGAATGAATTCCTTTAAGCCGGGCCGCGTTCAGAAAGCCGGCGCTGTCTCCGACGATGAGCACGCCATCAGCGTACATTGTCGGCATGGCGTACCATCCGCCTGCCGCAATCGCCTTGGCGCCATAACGAATCATCTTGCCGCCATCGAGCAGTTTGGCGATGAACGGATGCGACTTGTATCTCTGGAATTCAGCATGCGGATCAATGAGCGGGTCGCGGTAATCGAGTCCGGTCACGTAGCCGATGTTCAGGATGCGATTCTGCATTCCGTAGATCCACCCGCCGCCATAGGTCCATTGGTCGGAAGGAAATCCCAGTGTGTGGGTGACGCGGCCGGCCGGGTAGCGATCATCCGGCAACTCCCAAAGCTCTTTCACGCCGAGACTGTAAACCTGCGGCTCGCGCCCTTCGTCCAGCCCAAGTCGCTGGATCAGTTTCTTGGTGAGCGAGCCGCGCACGCCCTCGCCGAGCACAGTGACCTTCGCCAACAGATCGACGCCCGGTTCGTAATTGCTCTTCTGCTTCCCTTCCTTGTCGATGCCTTTGTCGCCGGTGCGTACTCCAATCACCTGGTCGTTCTCACCATAGAGCATTTCCGCGCCGGGAAATTCGGGAAACACATTGACGCCGGCGGCTTCGCATTGCTCACCCAGCCAGGCGGTCAAACGATTGAGCGACACGATGTAGTAGCCGTGATTGTTCAGCGGCGGCGGATTAATGGGTGAGCGAATCGCGCGCGATTTGGTGAGATACAGAAATTGATCTTCTTTCACCTCCGATTCGAGCGGCGCACCGCGTTCCTTAAAGTCGGGGATCAGCTCGGCTAACCCGCGCGGATCCATCACGGCGCCGGAGAGAATGTGCGCGCCGATCGAGGCGCCCTTCTCGATCACGGCGATTTGGATTTCTCCCAGCGCGCCGCTGTTCTTGTCGTTGTGCTCAGCAATTAATTTTGAGAGATGCAGCGCGCCGCTAAGATTCGCCGGCCCGGCGCCGACGAACACCACATCCATCTCTAAACTTTCACGTTCCATAAGTTCAGGATGCCGCTCGCCACGCGGCCAGGTTTCAGAAGCGCCCGCAGGCGACGTTCCGAAAACAAAAATGAATGACCATTCAGTTTCGAGAGTATATCAGAGAGAAAGCTCACGTCTGCAAACGCGGAAATTGCAATCAGCTCCTGGTTGTCCTGATTTGACGTCGTGCTCCCCGGTCTCCGGCTGTCCTCGGCGTCTCTGTGGTTAAGTCGGCCCAAGGTAGAACTGGCCGCAGAGACACGGAGACCACAGAGAAAATTGGTTAGGCACGACCCAGACTTTTCTACCGTTCTGATTCTTGATGTAAACTGGCGCCGCTTGAAGTCCAATCTTGTCCCCTGAGTTGGTACACGATGAATCGAAAACACTCCTGGAAAGCCGCGATGGCGATCGCGCTGATGGTTTCTTGCTTCTGTCTGTTTCCGGCGCGCACCAGCGCCTGCGGCCCATTTTTTACTGATGCCCTCTTCGTCTTTACCAAGCATCCCGATTTTCCGCTGCCGCAATTTACCGGCGGCAAACTCGGCATCGTGACCCCGAGTTGGGCTCGATCATATCTGGTAGTCGCCTACCGGACGCTGGCCGGTAATCCGTTAAGCGATCGCGAATCCAAAGCCATGACGGATCTTTGGAATGATCGGCTCAGCCTCGGAGACTCTTCCGAAGAGACTGTTTCCAAGGAGTGGACCGACGGGCGCAAAAAAGTCCCCGGCACTCAACCGCTGGAAAGCCTTCAGGTCTATCGCAACCGTGAAAAGCCTCACGAATTTGAAGAGTTTCTGAATTGCCAGACGGACGCGCTGCACAACGCGGCGACGCTGCTGGATGAGCGAATCAAACTATACGGCGCGGACAGCAACAAGGTGCGCGACTGGCTCGCGGCCCAGGATATTGTTTTCGGGAATTGCCACGAGGGAAATCGCACCCCCGACCCGACACAGGATTCGGATCCTTTAGTCCGGGCCGATCGCGCTTATCAAATCGCGGCCGCGAACTTTTATGCGACGAATTACGATCTGGCGAAACAGCAATTCGACGCGATCGCCAAAGACAAGAATTCGCCTTATCACGTCGTGGCTCCCTATCTGGCGGCGCGGGCCATGCTGCGTAAAGGCAGCTTTGCCGAAAAGGAGGAGGACGGAAAGCCGTCACTGGCAGAAGCCGAACAACGATTGGGCGCGGTGCTCAAAGATCCATCTTTGAAGTTTGCCCATCACGGCGCTGCGCGCCTGCTGAACCTTGTGCGGGTGCGTCTGCATCCCGAAGAGAAAACACACGAATTGGCAGGGTTGATTGCGAAGAAAGACGCGGCCGAGGATTTCAAGCAGACTGTCTGGGACTATACCTACCTGCTCGACAAGTTGATCGGTGAAGACGACGAAGGCAAGAAGCCGCCGGTGCCCGCGGGCATGACCGCTGACGATCTGACTGATTGGATCATCGCGATTCAGAACGATGATGCCAGGATTGGCGCACACTCAAGCGAGCGCTGGCAAAAAACCAGGTCCGTGCCCTGGCTCGTCGCCGCACTTCTGAATGCGAGCGGCAAAGACGCCGGGGTAAATGAACTTCTGACCGCAGCGGGCGCGGTGAACTCTGCGTCGCCCGCGTTTGCCACCGTGGCGTTTCATCGGGCGCGCTTGCTGAAAGAGGCCGGGCGCGTAAACGAAGGTCGTGAAGTGCTGGATCAGATTCTTAACGGCGATCGCAAGCAATTCCCTGCCTCGACCGTTAATCTCTTCCTGGGCCAGAGAATGTTGCTAGCCGGCAATCTCGACGACTTCCTGCGAGACGCGCAGCGCGAGGCCGCCGGTTTCAGCGACAACGATGATGGCCGGGAAATTCCAATGGACCAGAAAGAGTCCGATCAGGCCGCCAACGGAGCAAAGTTCTTTTTCGATCTTGACGCAGCCAATGTCTTCAATCGCGCAATGCCCGTGGCGATGATTAAGGACGCCGCCCGCTCTAAGGTATTGCCGCCCAATCTACGCAAGGATGTCGCCCAGGCCGCTTTCGCCCGGGCGGCGCTGGTCGATGATCACGAGACTGCGGGACAGGCCGCAAACGTGTTGCAGGGCTACTACCCGCAGATGAAAGAATTCTTAACGGCCTACCAGCAGGCCACCACGCCGGAAGCCAGACGTTTTGCCGCCGCTTTCCTGAGCCTCAAGTTCCCCGGCGTGCGTCCATTCGTGTCAGCCGGCATCGGCCGTACCACGGCGGTGGACGGAATGGACAGTTATCGCGATAACTACTGGTGCGTTGAGCCGCCGGTGCCGCAATCAGTTCCCATGTCTGATGAAAACCCGCAAGAGGCAAACAAGAAGCGGCCCGTGGCCGTGCCTGACTTTCTGAAAGCGGCCCAAGCTTTGGGCGGGCGCCAGTTTGCGACGGTCCAGGGTCTCGGCACCGCGCCGAATTATCTGTGTAAGATTGCGATCGAATGGGCCAACGCCAATCCCAACGATCCCCGATCTCCTGAGGCGCTTCATCTCGCCGTGCGATCGACCCGCTATGGCTGCACCGATAAGGAAACCGGAAAGTGGTCCAAATCGGCGTTCGATTTGCTGCACAAACGTTACCCCAATACAAAATGGGCGAACGCTACCAAGTACTGGTTCAATGGATAACTGAAAGTGGCACAGACTTTCGTCTGTGTTCTCACTTAACCTCACAGACTGACGTCTATGCCACAACATCAGGTGAGCGAACACAAACACACAAACGCGCTGATTCACGAGACCAGTCCTTATCTCCTTCAGCACGCGCACAATCCGGTCAATTGGTATCCCTGGGGCGAGGAAGCGCTGACCAAGGCGCGCGCCGAGAGCAAGCCGATCCTGCTCAGCATCGGTTACTCGGCGTGTCACTGGTGCCACGTCATGGAGCACGAGTCGTTCGAGAACGAAGAGATCGCCCAATTGATGAACGATAATTTCGTGAACATCAAAGTCGACCGCGAAGAGCGGCCGGATCTCGACCAGATTTACATGACCGCGGTGCAGATGATGACCGGCCAGGGCGGCTGGCCCATGACGATGTTCCTGACGCCGGACGGCGTGCCCTTCTACGGCGGCACCTACTTTCCGCCCAACGATCGCTACAACATGCCGGGTTTTCCCCGCGTCTTGCTGAGTGTCTCCGAGGCCTATCGATCGCAGCCCGAACAAGTAGCGACAACCGCGACTTCAATGCTGGGTGAACTGCGCCGCATCGGGATGGCTGAAGAATCGCGCGAGCCCCTGACGCCGGAGGCGCTGGACAGTTCCTATCGCCGGATTGCGAAGAACTACGATCGAACCTTCGGCGGCTTTGGCGGCGCGCCGAAGTTCCCGCCGGCAATGACCCTCGAGTTCTTCCTGCATATCCATCATCGCACCCACGCGCCCGAAGCTCTCGAGATGGTCCAACACACAGCTCGCCAGATGGGCGAAGGCGGCATGTACGATCAACTCGGCGGCGGCTTCCACCGGTATTCGGTGGACGCGAAGTGGCTGGTCCCCCACTTTGAAAAGATGCTCTACGATAACGCCCTGCTGGCGCGTCTTTATCTGCATATCTACCAGCTGACCAAAGACGACTTTGCGCGGCGCATCGCCGAAGAGACGCTCGACTATGTCGCGCGCGAGATGACCGATGCCGGCGGCGGCTTTTATTCGAGCCAGGACGCCGATTCAGAAGGTGAAGAAGGAAAGTTTTTTGTCTGGTCGCGTGCCGAGGTATTCGAGACCCTGGGCGATCAAGACGCCCCCCTGTTCTGTGATTACTACGATGTGACCGGGCACGGCAACTTTGAAGGCGAAAACATCCTGCACGTTACTACCAGCTTCGAAGCGCTGGCAGCCAAACACAACCTCACCATCGGGCAGACTTGCCAAATCATCCGGGACAGCCGGCGCAAATTGTTTGAGGTCCGCGAGCAGCGCGTGAAGCCCGGACGCGATGAGAAAATACTTACCGCCTGGAATGGTCTGATGTTGGCCAGCTTCGCTGAAGCAGCGGCAATCCTGAAGCGAGACGATTATCGTGACGTAGCCCGCGCCAACGCCCGGTTCCTGCTCAGTGAAATGCAGCGGGACGGGGCTCTATTGCGAACCTGCAAGGACGGACAGGCAAAGCTCAACGGATATCTGGAAGATTACGCCTGCCTGATTGATGGCCTGATCGCCTTGTACGAAGCCACCGGCGAGCTTGAATGGATCGAGAAAGCCATCGCCCTTGCCGATACGATGGTCGATCAATTCTGGGATGACACCAGCGGCGGATTCTTTTTTACCGCGAAGACGCACGAGCAACTCATTGTGCGCTCAAAAGAATGGCTGGATAACGCAACACCGTCCGGGAACTCGATTGCCGCCCTCGTCCTGCTCAAGCTCAATCTGTTCACCGGCAACGAAGACTATCGCCGCCGCGCCACGACCATTCTCCGGCTGTTGGCTGACCAGATTCGCAGGTATCCTTCGGCGTTTGGCCTCGGCTTGCAAGCCGCGGATTTCTGCCTCTCAGCGCCACTTGAAATCGCCCTGGTGGGCGACTCGTCCGACAGCCGATTCAACGAACTTACGAATGTAATTTGGGACCTCTACCTGCCTAACCGCGTGGTCGCGCCGGCAATGACAAATAGCGACCTCTCGACCAACAACGTCGTGCTGTTACAAGGCAGAACCTCAGTTACGCAGTCCACCGCTTACGTCTGCCGATCGAATGTCTGCCAGGTCCCGGCACTCTCGCCGGATGAGCTTCGCGCTCAACTTCACGAAGGTGGAAGTTAGCAGCCCACAAGCTTTTGCGACGCCTCGGCTGAGAAAACGGTTGACTTAGCTCGTTTGGATTCGCTATTCTCCCATTGGCCAACAATGTTGGCTGTCGCTTATCACCACTTGCTGATGCTTTAACTCAGCTAAACACCCTCACAACACAGACCTTTTGAAATCTCTCGGGAATATTCATGCCAAGGCTTAATTGGAAGAGTTTATCGCTGCTCACGGCTGTCGCTCTGGCCGGAGCAGTCATACTTTTGTCGGGGATTGCCTCGACTGTTCGCCTGCCGCTGTTCGGTTGGAGCGGTATCGCCCCGTTGGTCGCTCTCGTCGCGCTGACGATTGCCTCAAGCCGTTTTATTGTTCCGGTCACCAGTGTGGACGGCACCAGCCAGACCAACAAGTCGGTAGCTGACGCCTTTGTTTTTCTCGCCGTTATTATGTACGCGACGGCCCCGGCAAACAGCTACGGTCCGGCGGTCTTGCTTGCAGCGGTCGGAGGTTTCATCGGCTCGCTGCCCCAGAAGGACAAATGGGCGAGAGTCTTTGCGATTGGAACTTCGATAGTTTCCACCTTCCTCGCATCGCTGGTTTACAAAGTAACCCTCGTCCTGATCGCCGGGCCTGCGGTCTCGGTCGGACAGGGCGGATTAGACGTGCTCCTGCTTCCCCTGTGCGCATTTGGGTTGATTCAATACGCCCTGAGCACGTTCGGAACCATCGCCTTCACCTCGCTGTCATCCGCAAATAAAGTCGAGGTCTCAAAAGAGAGCCTCGTCTGGACTTTGATCACCCAGGTCGCCAGCGTCACTTCGGCCGCGTTGTTCTTTTCGGCAATTCACGGCGCCGGAATCCCCTTCCTTTTCGTTGGCGCGCTCATTATTACGTTGATTCACCTGTTGTTTCGATTCAACGAAAAACGCGTTAGCGAAGTCACTCGGGCCCAGGCGGAGAAGCTGAAGTACACCGAAGAAATCGCCGACCTCCACATGAACACGATTGAGTCTTTGGCCATCGCTATCGACGCCAAGGACCAGACGACGCACGGGCACGTGCGCCGGACGCAGATCTATGCGACCGAGATGGGCAAGCTGCTCAGAGTTTCTGAGTCGGAGTTACGGGCCCTGGTCGCCGGCGCCCTGTTGCACGACATTGGCAAGCTGGCGGTTCCCGAATACATCCTCAACAAACCCGGTAAGCTCACCGAATCTGAATTCGCCAAGATGAAGATTCACCCGACCGTGGGCGGCGATATTCTGAAGCGCGTTAACTTCCCTTACCCGGTGGAGGACATTGTTCGTTACCACCACGAAAAATGGGACGGCAGCGGCTATCCCAAAGGATTGCGCGAAAGCCAAATTCCGCTGGTGGCCCGCATCATCTCCGTGGTTGATTTTTACGACGCCACGCGCTGCGACCGCCCTTACCGCAAGGGAATGAAGCGCGAGGACTCGCTGGCGCTGCTGCAGAAAATGTCGGGCACGGCCTTCGATCCCAAAGTCGTCAACCTCTTTGTGAAGCACGTCATCGAATTCGACGGTCTGATCGGACGCGAGGACATTCAGGAACAAGTAGAGTCCGAGAACATCGATCTGACCACCAAGACGCGGCCCGACGCCGGCCTGGCTTCGGACGTACTTGGAGTCCCCGACGACGCAACTGGCTTCCGTTCAATCACTGAGGCCCAGCGCGAAGTCTTCGCTCTCCATGAGATCGCCCAGACCATCGGTTCTTCGCTAAACCTCAACGACACCGTCACTTTGATTTCAAATAAGCTGCGCGCCATCGTTCCGTTCGACACCTGCGTCATCTTTATCGTCGACGATCGATCGGGCAAAGCGATCGCCATGCACGTGGTCGGCGATCACAAGGAATTATTCAAGTTGCGACGAATGAACGTCGGCGACGGCATCACCGGCTGGGTGATCGCCAATTCACGCTCGATGTGCAACTCTTCGCCCGAATTGGACATGGTGGGCATGCCTGACGAGATCGCTCGCAGCTTCCGCGGAGTGCTGGTCTCTCCTTTGATTCGCGAGGATGGCGCTTTCGGCGCAATCGCTCTGTACGCCAAGAGCCGCACGTCTTATACCACCGAACACGTTCGCCTGCTGGAATCTGTAGCCCAGCACGCGGCGTCGGCCTTGAATAACGCGTTGACCTTCGAGAAAACCAAAGAGAGCGCGCTCACCGATCCCTTGACTGAGCTGCCGAACGCGCGCGGTTTCTACATGATGCTCGAGCAGCGATTGGCCGAATGTGAACGCCTGGGACGCGAATCGCTTTCGGTGATCTGCATGGACATCGACGACTTCAAGGAGATCAACGATCGATATGGCCATGCCATGGGCGACCGCCTCCTGGCCAGCATCGCGCGCGTAATTCGCAAGGAACTGCGGCAGATGGATATTCTGTCGCGGTATGCGGGCGACGAGTTCGTCGCGATCATGCCGATGGCTTCACAGGTAATGGCTGAGGGTATCGCCGACCGCATCTCCAAGGCAGTGGCCGAACATAAATTCGCGGTCCGGACCGGCAAGCAGGTCACGGTCGGAGTCAGTCTGGGCATTGCTTGTTTCCCTAACAACGGTGAGACCACCGAAGAATTGTTGACTGCGGCTGCGCGCAACATGCAGCGCGACAAACATTCGCGCAAGAACCTTCATAATCTCTCGACCTTACCCACGCCGGCCCGCATTGATCACTACACCTAGAAGTTGCCCCAGGGGTGTACTCTTCCGGCACGTTCGCCAAGCGGACGTGCCTTTTTCTTTTCCCGTTTTGCCGCTCACCGAGTCTCGCGTATAATCCCTGTCGTTCAAGTCGAACCGCTTTCAGGCCAGCTCCAGCTGGCCGATTCAATTAGGTGACAAATCGAACCGATGAGTAGTCAAGCAAGCGAGCGTGGCCCAGCAAAACCCTCTCAAGCAGGCGGCGCTGGCGTATTGGATCGCCCGGAAAACTCAGCGCCGGCTATCTCCGAAGACCGCGACACCATGGTGAAGATACTTCACCAGATGATCCTGATTCGGCGTTTCGAAGAGAAATGCGCAGAGTCCTACAGCCTCGGCAAAATCGGCGGCTTCTGCCATCTCTATATCGGCCAGGAAGCAGTCGGTGTCGGCGCTATCTCGGCGTTAAGGCCTGACGATTATGTCCTGACCAGTTATCGCGAACACGGACAAGCCCTTGCCAAGGGCATGCCGGCCGACGCCATCATGGCCGAGCTTTATGGAAAAGCCACCGGATGTTCGCGCGGCAAAGGCGGCTCGATGCACTTGTTCGATGCAGGCCTCGGCTTCCTCGGCGGTCACGCTATTGTCGGCGGACAGATTCCGTTGGCCACCGGCGTGGCGTTCGCCACGAAATATCAGGAGACCGACCAGGTCACCCTGTGCTTCTTTGGCGAAGCCGCGGTAAATCAGGGCGCGTTTCACGAATCGATGAACCTGGCCCAGCTCTGGAAGCTGCCCTGCATATATATCTGTGAAAACAACATGTATGGCATGGGCACTTCGCTGCAACGCGCCATGTCTTTCCAGAATGTGGCGTTGAAATCCTGCGCGTATGAGGTCGCATCTGAGGCTGTCGACGGCATGGACGTCCTGGAGATGCGCGCCGCGGTCCAGCGCGCCATCAAGCGGGCGCGCGAGCAATCGCTGCCGACCCTGCTGGAAGCGCGCACTTACCGGTACATGGGCCATTCAATGTCCGATCCGGGCAACTATCGCACGCGCGCTGAGATTGAAAAGTACCAGGAGCGCGATCCAATCAAGGTCTTCACCAATAAATTGAAAGAAGCGGGCATCATTAAAGACAGCGACATCGCGGAGATCGAGGCCCAGGTAAAGGAAGAGGTAGAGCACGCCGCTAAATTTGCCGACGAAAGCCCGTTGCCGGATCCGCAGGAACTCTACACCGACGTGTACGCCAGCCCGATAAACTTAAACGATTAAATCAAATGGCCGTAATGACAATGCGCGATGCTCTGAACCTGGCTCTGAAAGAAGAGCTGGCGCGCGACAATTCTGTTTTCCTGATGGGTGAGGAAGTCGCCGAGTATCAGGGCGCATACAAGGTCACGCGCGGATTGCTGGAAGAGTTTGGTCCCAAGCGCGTCATCGACACGCCGATTACTGAGCTCGGATTCGCCGGACTCGGCGTGGGCGCGGCGATGGTCGGTCTCCGTCCGATCATCGAGTTCATGACTTTCAATTTCTCTATCCTGGCCACCGATCAAATCATAAATTCGGCGGCCAAGATGCGTTACATGTCGGGTGGCCAGTTTAAGATGCCGCTCGTCTTCCGCGGACCGAACGGCTCTGCCTATCAGGTTTCATCGCAGCACTCGCAGGCGCTCGAATCCTGGTATGCCTACTTCCCCGGTCTGAAAGTCGTGATGCCTTCGACGCCCGCGGACGCCAAGGGACTTTTGAAGAGCGCCATTCGCGATGACGATCCGGTGATCTTCCTGGAGCAGGAACGGATGTACGGCATGAAAGGCGAAGTGCCGGACGACGACGACTTCACCATTCCGCTCGGAGTTGCCGACATCAAGCGCGAAGGCAAAGACGCCACGATCATCGCTCGTTCTTTAATGGTTCCCACGGCGCTGCAAGCGGCCGAACAGCTCGAAAAGGAAGGCGTCTCTTGCGAGGTAATTGATCCGCGCACCATTCGTCCCCTCGATATCAAGACGATCATCGAATCTGTCAAGAAAACGAACCGGGCCGTGGTCGCAGAGGAATCACACGCTTTCGCCAGCGTCGGCGCTGAAATCACGGCCCAGATCAATGAACATGCTTTCGATTATCTCGATGCTCCGGTCAAGCGCCTCTCAGGCGCCGACGTACCGATGCCTTACGCCAAGAATCTCGAACAAATGGCAATTCCCGACGTCGCGGCGATAGTAGCGGCGGTGAAGGAAGTCTCATACATGTAGAAATCGTGAGTCGTAAATCGTGAATAGAGGTTTCTATTTACGATTCCCGGTTCACCATTCACCAACAATGGCCACACAAGTCGTCATGCCAAAGCTGTCGCCCACGATGGAAGAGGGGCAGCTCGCCCGCTGGCTAAAAAAAGAAGGCGATATGGTTTCGATGGGCGAACCGCTCGCCGAAATAGATACCGATAAAGCCACCATGGAAATGCAGGCGCTGTCCAACGGCGTGCTGCGTAAGATTCTGATTCAGGAAGGCGAGAGCGCGCCTCTCGGCCGGCCCATCGCCATCATTGGCGAAGCTGATGAAGATATTTCCGAGGTGTTGAAAACAGCCGGATCGGCAAAGCCCGCGAAGGCCGAAGCCGCGCCGGAACAACCGCCGGAACCAACTGCCGCGGCCGCGATTGAAGCCAAGCCAGGCGAAGCCGGACCGGCGGGCAGCGCGAGCGGTGACGGGCGCCAACCGGCCGCAGCCCAGACGGGCCGGGTGTTCATCTCGCCGATCGCCGCGCGCATGGCCAACGAAGCCGGGCTCGATTTTAAAGCGATTCAAGGTAGCGGCCCCGGCGGGCGCATCGTCAAACGGGATGTCGAGGCGGCTATCAACAACAAGCAAACAGCCGCACCCCAGAGGACCGGCATCGGCAAACCGCTGCCGCGGCGTGGCGAAAAAGGGGTGGTGTACGGACCGTCTGATTATCGCGACGAACCAGTCAGCGAAATGCGCCGCACCATCGCCCGGCGGCTGGTGACCTCGCTGGGGCCGATTCCCCACTTCTTCCTCACCAGTGAGATCGACATGGAACGCGCTGCGGACACGCGCCGTTCAATCAACGAACTTTATCCTGACCTGAAACTCAGTATTAACGATCTCATTATCAAGGTCGCCGCTGTCAGCCTGATTCAACACCCGCAGGTTAACGCTTCATTCCAGGATAAGACCATTCGTTACTATGAACACGCTGATATTGGCGTGGCCGTCGCGACTGAGAATGGATTGATCACGCCCATAATTCGCGCCGCCGAATTGAAGGCGCTGCCTGATATCGCCGCCGAGGTGCGCGAGCTGGCGGATCGCGCGCGGGCCCGCAAATTGAAACCGGAGGAATATACCGGCGCCACTTTTTCGATCAGCAACCTGGGTATGTTTGGCATCGAAGAGTTCACCGCCGTAATCAACCCGCCGGAAGGCGCCATCCTGGCCGTGGGCGCCATGGCCCCGAAGGCCCTGGTTAAGGACGGTCAGGTCGCCGTCAGACAAACCATGCGGGTCACGCTTTCCTGCGATCATCGCGCGATCGATGGCGCTACCGGCGCCAAGTTCCTGCAGACTTTCAAACAGATAATGGAGAATCCGCTGTATCTTTTTCTTGATTGAGTTCGTCCTATAAAAACAGACGGCACTAAGATCGGGTAGCCTCGCCCGATCTTTTTAGTGCCCGCCCCAGTCTTCCCCTGATGTCGAGGCAAACGCGCAACTTTACGGCCGCTCCCCACCTCGCGCTAATCGCGGTCCAAATCATTTTTGCCACCTGGGGTATCCCAGCCAAAATAGCTCTCCGCCAGATTACCCCTTTCAGCCTCTCAGGCATTCGGGTCGTGGCCGCCGCAATCGCCTTCAGCATCATTGCCAGGCTGACCGGCAGCTTCAAACCTATTGCGCGGCGTCACTGGCCGCTGCTCATCGCTTCAAGTTTCTGCGGGATTGTTTTTAACCAGTGGTTCTTTGTCACCGGATTGTCGCGGACCACGGTAATTAATTCCGTTCTGATTACCACCGCGATGCCGGTGTTCACGCTGCTGGTCGGCAGTATCAGCGGGATTGAGCGTCCGTCATGGCGCCGCCTGTTCGGAATTCTGCTGGCTGCGGCCGGCGTTATCTACCTCATTAGCCCCGCGCGCACCGACGCGAACGCCGGCTCACGGGTGGGCGACTTGCTCATTCTCGGCAGCGCCTTCATTTATGGCTGCTACATAGTGCTTTCAAAGCCACTGGTTGAGACCTATGGCGCGTTGCCGATCGTGACCTGGGTTTTCATCATTGCCAGTGGGCCGACGGCGCTGGTCGGCGCCATCTCGTTGCGGCATGCACCGTTGACGGCCATCGATCGACGCGGCTGGGAGGCAATCATCTATATCGTCATCGTCGCCACCATCGTGGCCTACTATCTGCTGACGGCGGCGCTGCGGAGCGTGCCGCCCAGCACGGTCGCAGTTTACATTTACCTCCAGCCGCTGATAGCGTTTGTGATTGCCCCGGTGGCCCTGGGTGAAGCCTTTACTCTGCGGACGGCGATCGCCGCGGTGCTGATATTCGCGGGCGTGGCGATTACTACTCGCCGGCGTAAACGAAATCCCGTGCCGGCGGCAGAGATCGAGGTTTCAACCCCCTAAGTCGGCGGCACAATTGAGGAACCCTGTTGGCCTGGATCATCGCCCTAGTCTTGCTCATCTTCTACTTCCTCGGCCTCTTCGTATTTCACGGCACGAAGGCGATTCATCTCTTGCCGCTTCTCATCGTGCTGGTGCTGATTGGCGATTACCTGTTAGTTAAATTTCTCCGCCAGCGCTGACTACTTCCGCAGTTCATCACCACACTGGCGGCAGGCTTGCCGGCGCCGCGCATTGAGCGTTCCACAGGCGAGACAGCGCACGTACATTGCGCGGGCGAAAAAATGCATGATCACATAACTGCCGACCAGAATTGCCAGGGCCAGAAATATATTGAGGAGCGTTTCCTTCAGACGAGTCTCCGGGCAGGACCGAGGTGGGTGGTGAGGACCCCGAACCTAAATTTATCTTCAGCGATCACATCGCCAGTTTAGCATTAAGCGGCGCGTTTCGATTGCGACTGGCTGGCGCCCTCCTGATTCTGATTTCGGTCGCGATGGCTCTCGACCACACAGATTAGATAATGCTGACCGCGATTGTAGCCCTCGCGGAACGGTTGTGCGTCCGCCTCTGCGCCATATCGCTGGTTCAATTTCTTCTGCATATCTGCGCACGACTTGCCGCGGCAGTCGGGGCGCATGGCGGCTTCAAATCCCAGACGATACTTCGCTTCATCGGTATCAAAGCTCCCGCCCTGTTGCGTGTAATGTTCGCGCTCTGCATCACGCAAACCAACCCACCACTCATCGCGCGCCGCATCTATCGACTCGGCTCCGGCCCGAGACAACTCAGTGCGCGCCTTCGCGGCCATATCAGCGTCATCCACAAAGGCCACCACGATCGAACGGCCGCGACGCAGCGCGTCTTCGTAAACAAACAACTCGTCGCGCGGAATGCCTGGCGCCAGCCCTTCTTCCAAAGCCTGGCCGGCCATGGCTCCCGTTGCTCCACCAGCCACGCCCAGAATCGCCGCACCGAGGATTCCCAGCGCCAGGACTGGTCCCACCCCCGGAACCAACAGGCTCGCAGCGACTGCGCCCGCTTCCAAACCGCCGGCCACGCCTAAAGCCGCGCCCACCATGCCACCCAAGGCGGCGCCGACGCCCGGCTGCTCAGTATCAGTGGTCGGAATGCCGGCTTCGATTTCACTCTCCCGCGTGTTTGGTGCGAGCACCGCAACCCGATTGTCAGGAATGCCCAGGGACCGCAGAATTGCCGACGCACGTTTGGCGTCCGCAAACGAATTGAAAATTCCTACGATGCTTTCCATGTCTCAGTCCTCCTGCCAGATCATTTGCGCACACTGTGCCACAGCCGCAGGCAAAGAAAACGTTGAGAATCACGTGCATAATCGTATTTCTATGCATCTTCCGCGGCGACTAGTGAATGGAAAACAAACAATCCCTTTGGACTGCGGTGGCAGAGTCGCGATTCATCGGGACGGCGACACCGCTTTGGTTTCCGGCGCTGCCGCGAGTCACGGCGAGTCCAAAAGCCGTCGCCGCTGCGCTTTGCCGGCGCATTCCAAATCCACCGTTTTTCTCGTTGAGCCAAAAACAAACACTATGATAAGGTGTCACGCATGACGGCAACCGCAGAAGAAAACGTGTTCGATGTGGTCGATAAGCACTGGCCCATGTCGGTCGGCGACGGCAAAGCCACCCGCAAGAAGAAGCCGCGCATACTCGCAATCACAACTGATTGCTGTACTGGCTGCGCGGGCTCACCGGCGTGCATCGAGTACTGTCCAATTGAAGCGTGCATGTTCTGGGTGCCGGACGAAGATCACATGCCCTTCGGACGAATCGAAGTCGATCCGTATCTCTGTATCGGTTGTCAGAAGTGTACGAGCAAGGGTCCGGACGGCGCGTTCCTCGACGGCTGTCCGTGGGATGCAATTGAAATGATTCCCACTGAGGATTGGGAAATGATGCACGGCATCAGTCTGCCGGATTCTCCACCGCCACCACCCGTGTCAGAAGCCCGACCGTAAGGGAGGGCCCCCATCGCAACTAGTTCGGCTTAATAGAACCTCGAGAGGATCGGCCCAATGCGATCCTCTGGGAGCGTTCGTCTCCCCGGAGGTCTCTAAATATTTTGGCAGCTACACGCTTTGCCAAGAGCGACCAAGCGCGTTACCCCACGGAGGGCGATCATCTTTTTGGCTGCGTGGGAGTTCGCGTTGCCCTCCCTTACGGTCGGGCTTCTGACACTTTGCTGAACGCCACCTTGGACGCCAGCGCCGCCAGCAAGTAACACGCACTTCCCATCAACATCGCCGCCTGAAAACCGGCCATCAGCGCCACAAACACCGTAGTCACCGAGCCAATGACTGACATGATGCCGTTCAGTCCCCAATAAAACGGCGGCGCGGGCAACGAATCTTTCCCGGTCTCGCGCAGTCCTCGCGGAAACGGCATGCCCATCGCCAACCCGAGCGGCGCAATCAAAACGATCGCTACCCCGATTCTCCCCCACAGCGGCAGCCACAAAAGCGCCGGCACCAACCTCGGCAAGGCCAGCGCTTCGATCCCCCCGACCACTGCGACTGCGGCGCAAGCCAACCACATCGGGAACCGCACGCTCAGCGCGCTGCCAATTCCGCCGAACGCCAGCAAGGTAAACAGGAGCACTGAAAGAGAATAAATGGGATGGCCCACCAGCAACGTCAGGTTCTGCAACAGCGCCAACTCAACCGCGATAAAGCCAAACCCCAACGCCGCAAAGTAAACCAGCGATCCGCCATACGGCAGCAGGCCCCCTCTGGCTGGGAGCGCGGACGCCCCGTCCGCCGTCGACGCCAGCAACCCCTTCCTCCGCGGTACGCCAAAGATCGCAAACAGCGCGAGCATCCCCATGCTTGGTCCCACCAGCCACTTCACCAAACGCTCGGCGATCGCCCCCGGCATCCGGTACGGCCGGTCAATCGCAAAATAAAACGGACTATCATCCCACACGGCGCCGACAAATCGCGGAGACTCGGCGTCCCATTGCTGCAAGGTCTTCGCTCCCGCCAGCACTTCCTTAATCCCCGGCGGCGCAGTTCCATTCGGCCCGACAATGATGTTGGCTTGCGTCCACTTGGTGGAAATGTCCGACACCTCTGCATCAGTAAACGGCCGCTTGCGCAACATGAAGAGCATCTGCGGATAATCATTCGGGTTCGCCTGCTTCTCCATCAGGACCACTATCCGCTTTTGCGCTTCGGCTGATCCAAGTGTCGCCACGGAATTCGCCACCAGTCGCGGAATGTCCATCTCCCAACGCAGGATCACCAGAATGCCGTCCGGCTTCAAATGATCGTAGTAAGCGCGCACCGCCTCAGTCGTGTACAAGTAATTTTCTGAAAGTGACAGTCCGCCCGAAGCCACCGACGCCCACGAGTCAACAAAGCCCAGCAGGATGATGTCGAACTTCCGATCGGTGCGGCTGATGAAGTTGCGCCCTTCACTCTGAATCGTCTCCACATCCGGCCGGTCATAGAGGTTCCCTGCGCGCGCGCCATAGCTGCGCACGAACTTCAACATCAGCGGGTTCATCTCAACGGCCGTGACTTTCTTTGAGCCGGAGGCCAGGGCCGCCACCACGTCAGGGCCGCCACCTGGGCCAATGATCAGCGTCTCGGCATTCGGCGTCAGCTTCCACGGCAGCGCGCGATAAGACCCCGCCATGTCCTTCACGTGATCGAGATTCCCATCCCATCCGCGAATCCCCGTCCACGCATCTGAGTCGATATAAAGCCGCGCAAAGCTGTCGGGCAAACCTTCCACGCAATCGATGCGCGAATAAGCATTCCACCCCGTCTGCACGATGCGCGAACCCGGCGAAGCATCCATCTGATTGCGCATCGCCTTGGTCGTCCCCGGCTTCACCCGAAAAGCCCCAAACCGAATCGCAGCAAAAGCGCACCCAGCCGTAACCAACACCATCGCCACCGCCGCAAGTTGAATCACCCGCGACCGGTCAGAACGGCCTGCGGTAGCGGGCGGGCCAGGTCTTTCGCGCTCACCGTCTGGCAGAGCGTTGGTTTGGGGCCTATTACTCTCATTCCCCTCAGCCCGCGAAGCAGATGACCGCGCTTCAGTTACTTCTGACCTCTGAGTTCCGACCCCTTCTCCCTCTGGCGACAGAGCCAACAACAACGCCGCCACCGCCGGCGCCATCGCCCCCACCAGCAATGCCGCTTCCCCGCCAAACACATGCAGCAGCAAAGTCACCAACACCGCCCCCAGCGCCGCGCCCACCAGATCATAGAAGTAGAGCGTCCCCGCGATGCGCCGATGAATATCAAACACAATCGACAACGCCATCCCCGCCAAAAAGAACGGCGCCAGCGGAGCCAGAAAATAAAGCGGCAGCCGGTCCATCTCAAACGGATACCGCACCAGCAGCCAGAGACAAAGCGGCACCGCCCCCGCATAAAGCAGCGTCGTCAACGCCGCCGCATTCATCGAAAGCGCCTTCCCCCCTTGCCCTTTCCCCCTTGCCCCTTTCCAAAGGTGTACCGTAAATCCCCCCAGCCCCCACCCCAGCAGAGCCACGGAAATCGCCACAAACGCAAAGTGATACCAAATCGAAGCCGAATAAATACGAGTGAGTCCGACTTCGAGAATGAGACCGGACAGAGTTATAAGAAAAACCGAGATACGAGTGCGCATATTTAGTTTTGTGTTAAATGAGCCGGAATATGATATTCAAAGATGCGCAGCATAGCACAGTCACACGGTACTATGCCTAGCAACAATCGCGCGAAGGAGTCCTTAGACCAACTGGGCGTCAAAATGCGGAATCCGCTCACGCGCTGTAAAGGTGATCTAAGGAATGTTGAGACGTGCCACGCGTGACGCTTAATTGATCGGCAGTGCTTCGAAGAGTTTTGGCGCCACATCGACGGAGATTCTGACGTGACGCTGTATATGAACTACGTTTGCTTTCGCTCGACAACCTGATCGGACCGCACCCCCTTTTCGTCTACGTCGCAAATAGTAGCGACTAGATGCCAAATATTCTTGTACCCTACCTCCTGAGCCAATAATTTATGGTGCTTAAATCTTCTGCGGACCCGATTCACAAGGGTGATAAGGCGTAATCTTTCCCCCTTCTTATGCGCGTCATCAACGTTTGCAATAATGAAATCTCGCACCATTTCCAAAAGCGGCGGTCCTCCATCAAACTCGGCGTTCGATGCTAGATGGACTTGTGTCGATAATTCTTGAATATCGTCGGCGGGCGACTTTTTTAAACCCACATGATCTGTACCGTTCTGAGAACGATATGTATTTAGCTCATTAATGCTATGCACAAATTCACTTAAGGATTTGTAGCCAAACCGGCCTAAGACTGGACGGAGTTCGCCGCACGTTGTTTTAAGCTTCGATCCAAGCTCGGCGAGCGTAAGTGTGCCTCGCTTACTCGTTGCGTCTCGAACAACTTCTATGGTTAATTTCGTCAACGACTCTAGAGTAAGTTTCGCGCCTCTTTCGGTGAGGTTCGAGCTTCTCTCTCTCGGCAAGCGACCAAAACTTCGAGCATCGCGAAGTCTTACCATAAGATCCGGATACGCACCCTCAATTTGGACGCCCTCGATTTTCTTAAGGAAACTGACTAGGCGATATTCTCCTAACCGTTTCAAGACCGGAACGCTGCCCCTAAACTCTAAATCCAGACGTCTCGAAAGCCGAGGTATTGAAAGGGACTTCTCTGAACCCTCGCTCAAGATACTTATTACAAATGACTTAACCGCTTCTCCCAAGTCCTCGTATTGAATAATCTCTCTCTTTCGCAAGCTCAGCCGATCATCTAAGATCTTGATTCCTATTGCGACTTCACCCCTGTCAGTCAATTCGGGCAAGAATTCAACGAGTTGCCCGCGCCCCGTAAAGAACTTTCGAAATTCCGCTCTCACGTTCTCTTTTCTAAACCAGCGATTTGTCATTCCATCGTCTATGAAGCCAAACCCTTTTGCTGGATTGAACATTACAATTTGACCAAACATGGGCTGACGATGACTAACTATGGGTTGTCCGGAGGCTTGACTGCTCGCCGAACGAACGAATGTTCGACCATTGACCTGTAGAAGCTCGTAGCCTTCGAGGCTAAGAAGTAGCTTCTGCAGACTTTCAAAACCCAAATGCTTGATCAACCCATCTAATCCGAAAGTAGCTTCTATGCGCTTTTCGATATCATCCAAAGTCACTTCGACCGCGAGCTCACTTTTGATTCTTAGGAACTCATCAATGAACTGCACTACCCGCGCCGTCTGAAGGGATTTGAGTCTTTGCGCCTTTGCGGCGTCCGGTATTGTTGGAAACTGCAGATAGGTTGTTAAATTAAAAGTCTCAGCTTGCCCATAGTTTACCCGGTCGCCATCATCAATTCGATCGCGACTTACTTTCCAGGCTCTGAGCCCAACCGGACTGAAACCCACGTAAAAGTGTACCGGCTTGTTCTCATCTTGATTCGGAGTAAAGGCGTCTTTGGCCGGAACGAAGAATGCGCGAACTTTTCCACCAATTAAAACCCAACCTGCTTGAGGGCCGATCATTGGATCATCAGTCACGCCGTTTATCGCGCGTAAGCTGCTTGAATCTTCCCAGAATCCCTCTTTCTTGTTCCATGGGCTGAGGTCAGCCTCTGATACTAATGGACACTGTGAGGGCCGATAACTAAGCCATTGGCTCGAAAAATTCTTTCGTCCTATAATGTATTTTTGACATCGCTCAATTGCTTCGTCCATTTCATCTGTATTGTCCGTTCTCCCGGAAAACCATAGTAGGAATTGAATAATGTATACATAGTAATAAGCTCGCCAAGAAGGAAAGTAGGATGCCCAGATGTGCAGCTTTGAAATCGCTTCTTCAGCATCGAACTCCGGAATAAGTTTGTAAGCTTCAAACCAGAGTCTATAATCTTCGTCTCTTCGACCTGTTGACCGAAGATTAGCATCCATTAAGTCTAATATTCTGCGGAGTTCAGACAACTGCATGGTACTCCACCGACGTTCATTTCGAGCCAGATAAGCGTTTGCCAAAGCCCGCCGGCCGATAGCGCTATTCGGTGTTCTTAAATTAGCCAGCTCCCAAAGGCGGATCACTTCATCAATGTCGCCGTAAAGCTTTTCTAGTTTTGTATAACAATCAGTTAGATACGTATCCTGCTGTTCAAGAGTACCGTACAATTGTTGAGTATCATTCAAGAGGCCTTCCGCGATGGCGACATTGCTCTCGACCCACTCCACGAGCTCTGACTCCGGCTGTGGGAGTTGACCGATACTCTTTACGCCGCACGCAACTCTTAATTCATCAACAGTTTCCAAAATCGTCTGAACATGAGTGATATAGCTGTAGATATTTTCGGGGTTTATCGCGCGACTCTTCTCAAAAGCTTGAATTGCGCTATCGAATGACGATTGGATGGCGGTGAGTATTTCGGTTGCGCTCACATTGGAAAATGACTTCATGAGCTTTCGCAATCGCGAACGGCGAACAAGTCCTAGAGTGTGATAGTGAATATGGTCGTTTGGGGACAATTTCACCGCCTCTTCCAAGTACTGTTCTGCTCTTTCTGGATCTCTTCCCATTCGATAGATTTGATGTCGACCTAAATGATTCCAAAAGTGAGCGCCCTTCTTGCATTGTTCCGTCAGAACCGTCAGCACTCGGTGGCCCAAGCTCCTGTCTATCAAATCAATCTCTTCGATTAACGGCGAGAAATCCTGCCTGTCCTCAACGCCCTCAACACCAGTTCCATAACGATCTGTGAATAGCTGTCGAAACATTTCCAGGACCATTTCTGAATCTGGATTAACACAATTAGTTACGTCACGAATTAAGTCCGAGCAAAGGTGGTGTAGTTCGAATTTCCATTGATCCTTCTCACCACCGCTCAAGTGTGTCAGAACCTCTTCAGCTATTACCTGATGCATCAAGCGAATTCGACCGTTTCTACTTGTCACGAGACGGGCTGCGCCTTCACCTAACAACTCAGGTAATTCAAGCATCAGATCTCCTGAGAGTCCCATTAGTCGCCGCAACAACACTTCGTGGAGTCCGGTGTTGGAATAGATAGTAAGGAGAGCCAAATACTTCATTACTTCCGCTGCTTTGCCTCGTGCATCCTTGAGATGTGATGACACATATCGATCTATGGGCAGGAAATCGTGTCCAAACGTAATTAGTCCGTAAAAGAAAGGAGAACGATAACGTTTGAGTTCGCCGTCAGAGGTTATTCGGTGGAGTTCCTGCCTCCGTCCATCATCATCGATGAGTTTGGAATAAACATCGTAAAAGTCTCTTGCCTCGTTTTCCTCCATTGGGTCATACAGCGCCAAAGGTGCCTTGTAATCAGCTTGAAAGACTCGTCGGATGTAAAGAAGGACAATGCGACTATTTCGCTGAGCGAGATCTCTATAGAGATCTTCGCGAGAGGTCTCTGGGAGGTCCGTTGCATCAGCCACTAAGAGAACCGTTTTTTGCGCGATCGCAGATAGATTCTGAAGACGAACGGATAGGGCCTCAGAATAATGAGTTAGAATGACTGTGGGAAATTCCCAGTGTAAATCCCAAGCGGCTCGCAAAGCGGCGGTGGTGCCGCCGGCCCCTGGATTATGACGAAGGATAACGGTGTGCTGGCGCCCCTCCGTGAGTGCTTTTCGCAAGCTCCGTATTAGGTTCGTATGAATGGAACGTTCAATATCGTCACCGGCTTGAAAGTCGCTCCAAGTAGGCGGACGACCTCTCCAAAACGACATCGCGGTCGATTCCGAGCTTGCTATTGAAGGTTCAGTTGCCAAGACATTCGAGTGCAACACCTCAAGGTTCTCTTGCATAGCTCGAAGAGACTCGAGAGGGATCGTGCGCCATTCCCCATCTGCGCCGGGTATTTGCGGAATCTCAGTATTTGATCGAAAACCGAAGACGGTTTCTAAGAATTCTATGAATTTAACCGAATCAATGGGAATGTGAACGTGTTTCATCGATTCGAGTAAGGGACGGCTTCCCAAGAGATAGATACCGGCTCTGCCGGAAGTCATTTCCTCAATCGCCCCGACGATTTTGGTGACGCGAGCCATTGGCATCGTAGAATCCAGAGTTGCCCCGGGAAGAACAATCACCTTAATAGGATCCGGGTCAATGGCTTCTTCGAAAGTCTTAATAAAGGTTCTAATCAAATGCAGCCTCTTCCACTTCCACTCCTCGTAGTTACTCGGTGATTCTCCCTTGAGCGACCAACCTGCTGCCATCATCCAAGCAGTTCCCCGATTAAATTCTGTCGGAGGGACTACTTGGCTAAAGGTATGAAGGCTTCTATGGCTCTGGAGGACCGTTGCTGCGTGACGGTGCAGCCCGCGTTCGTCGGAATACGGATCCAAGTCTATTACGACGGACCATGGCAACTGTCCCAAGGCTCGCAAGCTAGGATTGTCCCCGAGTCCTTCCGCTACGAGAATAAATTTGCTGGCGCGCGCAGAGAAACTATGGACTGAACTCCAGAGTTCTTTTAATAACTGCTGGTCAGTAGTATTTGCCTCGTTAGACTTCGAATCAGTAGTATGGGCGTTTCCTCTCTTCTGCTGAAGCCACAGGTTACCGTAATCTTCAGGTTCAAAGCAGCGAAGATATTCTCGTGCCGCCCAACCGGCATAACACAATGCCAAGTACTTTTGGTTTGACGTTAATTTCTTGTTTGCCCAATTTATCCCGGCTGCCACGCGAGCCAAACAAAACTGTCGATTAACATCGTCAATGCGCCGCGGATGTTTAGCATCACGCCATTGTGAGAACGATTCTCGTAGTTTTAAAATGCAATCCTTTAGCCAAAATGTGCCATCAGGAAGAAGAACCCTTTCTTTCAAGTCGACACTCTTAAGAACGCCAATGAGATAGGCGGGATCAACGCTAGATAGACACGAAATTATCTGAGCCACCTCCAGATAAGCCTGGTCATACCCCGCGGGTCCGTTGGAAGACAAACCAAAATCGATAATCCAATAAGGGTACCTCCTTGGCTCAATTCGATGCGCTAAGACATTTCCACCGTGGAGATCACAATGCAGTAATGCCTTGAGAAACCCTCTCTCCGGCCACTCTTGGTTTTTCGCAAAGTCACAAAACATTATTGGATTGAGAATGACCTCCCCAGCCTCTGACAAAAGCAGGCCTTCCCCCATTGTTTCGTCGACGAAGGTGTGCAACTCGGGTGCTTCACTCGGAATGAGTCTATAGCCCAACCACTCGCGCAGAAGTTCGTGTGGCGTTTGGTCGGTGAGCGGTTCGCGGTCGATCCAGCTATCGAGAATCTCAGTATTAAGTTGTTTAGAGATTTCAAGAAATGCAGCGCTCTCACGAGCATCAGTTGTTGCGTAAATATCAAAGCTCCGTCCGGCGATCTCGTAGAGCATCGCGTAGCCGCGTGGCACACCCTCCGTTGGCAAAGAGGCGAACGATCGTACGAGCGTCGGGATGTGAGCTCGAGAAAAACTATCATTGCGCGAAGCCGCCCGCTGATGAGCTTCGACTTCCATTGACTGGTCTCGCCACTTCGACTCTTCTCCGAGTTTGAGGATATATTGGCCCGCTTCAAGACCGCCGCTTACAACTCTCCTAACATCTGCTTTCCAGACTAGATCACCCGAGTGGCCTTGTTTTAGGGTCTTATAGGAAACGGCTGCCTCGGGCGCCCATTCCTTGAAGGCTGCGTCTGCTAGAGCTTCGAGCCGGATATGCTTCTCTGGAAACATATGATCAGAGGACTTCGGCCGTGCGATGACGGCAACTGCAATGCGGGACTAACAGCAGTCGTCGAAATGCCATTCGTTAAGGCCACGCGCGGTCTCGGAGGTTCTTTCCACACCTTCGCGCAAGACTGAGGTAGCCGAGCCGCGGGCGTGTGTACGCTCCAAACCGGCCCCAATAGGGAGCGGCCCATCTGAGACGTCGCCCTCAAGGTCGCTGATGACGATGAGTACTTCGGCGATTAGTTGCGGCCTAACTGTGGTCGCGGGGATGTCTGTATGGGTGGCGGCAAGGTCTTCCAGGCGCAGAAACGTCTCGCGCCGGCGGTAATGCAGAGTCTGCATGTCGAAACCTCCTTTTGAGGGCGTCGGTTTTCTCCCGTCATTGCGCGCGAGGCGGCGCGGGGATCGACGGAAGAAATTGGGCTACGCTTAAGTGGTTTCGCTGCTCGGTCTCGTGGGATCGAGGAGCGTCGGAATGGCGCAAAGAACTGTCGGGGCGCCTGTTGCAAAGGATATAGCGGCGCGGATTTTAGCAACCTTTCACGACATGTCAAGCAAAATTTTTAGCATCCAACCAGAAATTTGTAGTGGGAATTTTGCGACGGCTTAATGTCGGCAAATTTCTTAGGAAATTGGAAGACTTGGCTGAAATCCGAGAGTGCGTGCGGTGTGGCCAGTACTCCGAGTGAGTGGATGTTCCAGCGCGTTCAGGGGACACGCGAGGGGGCGTTATGATCCTTCCGTTGACGCTGAGGGTACTGACTCCATGGCGCACGCTCGAGCAGTCTCCGGCGGGTTTCGTCCCTGACGATAGGCCTACTGTCCCGGCTCGGGTCGCGCGTTGATGGCCTTGGCGCTTTGGGTCGCCTGGGTGATGACGTCGGCGGTGGGGTCCATGCGCCGCGCGTCATCGATGAGAGGTAGTTCGTCTTTGGTGCCGACTAGGGCCAGGGCGCGCAGGGCGTCGATGATCGTCTCATGGTCGGGGAGGATGCGCGCGATGGTTTGATCGGGCGTGACCTGATCGCCTTCTTTCACCACGGCCGGCGCCAGGACCTTGCCGTCGACGGACGAGCGGAATTCAAACAGATTGCTTGAGCCATCACGGATGCGCGCCAGCAATGCGCCGGCGCGGACCGTCGAGTTCGCGGGCAGCAGGCCGACAATGGTTCCGCCAACTGGGGCCTTGGCGTCGAAGGGCTGCAACATGGCCCGCAGTTCGAGACGGCCGGAAGCGTCGTTGAAACGAGTGAGTTGTAGCGCAGCGTTGCGTCGGACCAGCGGGTCGTCATCTTTGATCAGTTGCAGCAGCGCAGTGTGAAAATCTTCCGATTTGTTGTCCTGACCCATCACCCACGCGGCGGTCTTACGCACCTCGGGCACAGAACTTTTGGACGCAGCTACGATTTGGGGATAGAACTGCCGGGCGTTGGGCTCGCCCTTTTCAATCTTGGCTTCTACCTGGAGCAGGGCGTGTTGGATGTGGCGGGGGTTATTTTGATCGGTCAGATACTGGGCGAGCTCCTGGTCGGACAGGCCGCGGCCAAACCAGGTGAGATACCACGTCAGAAAGGGGACGATGATGAAGAGGGCGGCGACGATGATCAGCCAGATGTTGGACGGGCGGCTGGGCCGGGTGTTGACCACGACCGAGTCGGAGCGTTGGCCGTTGGCAGAATCATTTGACATGGTTAATTGAGAATGGTTGAGCCCTTATGGTCGGGCTAGCCGCCTCGGATACTGACCATTGGCTAGCTCTAAAGCGGCGTCAAGTCGCCGCACTCCAAATTACCAAATTACGTACCGCGCGGTGTGTTTGCAATAGTCCTCGTAGCTGGGACCATATTGCTGTTTCAGGAATTCCTCTTCGCGCAGGATTTGAAAATGCAATGCCACCAACGCCAGCAGCGCGAAGATCAAAAAGAACCAAGTGCCGTTGATCAGGAATATGCCGAAGAAAAACAGAATGAAGGCCACGAAAATCGGGTTGCGCGTGACTGTGAATATTCCGCCCGTAACCAGCACGCCCGGCGTCTTCCGATCGATGCCAATCCTCCACGAGGTGCCGAAATCAACGAAGGCGAGAATGAACGGGACCAGCCCGAGCATTACCAGGGCGACTCCGATAATTCTGGCCGCTTGGGTTTGCAGCAGCGACAGGTCAACTATCTCGGGAAACTGATCCAGCCGTGGGCGAAAGGCGCGCAGCATCACTTCCGCCACCCAGAAGATCATCGCCAGAAATGCAAGCAACTCGACTATTCGCCAACGACCGTGGCCACGTCCGATGACCACTGGATTGACGCCGGTGGCCCGCCAGGAATAGATGATCTTGCTCAGAATCACGCATAACACAATGCCTACGACCGTGATTTGAAAGTAATTGAGTAAGCCCATCCGTAGTTCATTTGAGGTGCGGCGGCGAGTCCCGATTTGGATCGTCTTACCCAGGATGATCTGAACGGGCACTCTGCCATAACGATCCAGCGCCGTCGCAGCCGCCGCACTCCAAATCAATGCGCCGACGGGTAGAGATGATAGAGCATTAAGTAAACAATCACACCCGTAATCGAGACGTACATCCACATCGGCAAAGTCCAGCGGGCGATGGCCCGGTGACGCACGAAATCACCACGCAGCGCGCGCCGAAGCGTGATGATCACAAAAGGGACGATGATTGCAGCCATGACCGTGTGCGTTCCCAGAATGGTTAGATAGACTGGCCGCGCAATTCCCTGCCCGGCGAAACGTGTGGTGCCATGGTGCGCATGATAGACGATGTAGGAAACCAGGAATAGTAGCGACGCGGTCAACGCCAGCAACTGGCAACGTCGATGCGCCTGCACGCGGCCGCGGCGAATGAAGTAATAACCACTCGTCAGCAGGACAAAGCTCGAAGCGTTCAGGGTGGCGTTCAGGTGGGGAAGAATGGAGTAGGGATCGGGCATCGGAATTCAGATGTCAGTGGTCAGTGGTCAGTGGTCAGTGGTCAGTGGTCAGTGGTCAGTGGTCAGTGGTCAGTGGTCAGTGGTCAGTGGTCAGATGCACGTGATGGTCTTGCGGTCGCTTTCTTATCGCGATGTGATTGAATAAAGGGGTAGCGAACGACACAACTGACAATCGACCACTGACCACTGACGTCTGACCACTGATCAGGCCGCCGCCTATCGCCTACTGTCCGTCTACATCTTTCTTCATAATCGACATCATGCGATTGACGTCATGCGGCAGGGCGCGGCCTTTGGCATCTTTCAGGGTGGGGACGGCGCGCGCGGCCGGTGATTTGTCGGGCGTGGTCAGCGGCGACGCGCCCGAACCGGCTGAGGCGACGCCTGAAGCGGTCTTTTGAGCCGGCGCGGCTTTATTTTCCGCGGCTTTGGCGCCGTGTTTTGGCGCTGCCTTCACCGGCTTGGCAATCAGTTCCTCATAACCGCACCGTTCACACTGCCACGAGGGAAAGATTGCATTTGGATCGCCGCTGCTTTGGTAGACGGCGCGGCGCGAAGGAATGATCTTGCCGCCGCAACGCGGACAGGAACGGCCGCGAGTGGTGCGGCGCTCCACGTCGATGCCAAGTTGAAGAGCTACATCTTCCATTTATTCACTGAGCGGGCCCGGCCCACTTAGCCGGCCAGAGGGCTGGATGCCGTCTACCGCCGATTACGCATTGCAATAATGAATATAGCGCAAAACATCGACACCGGCGGTATAAGCAGCACCAAAACTCCAATGTTGAAATTGCGTAAGAATGAACTGTTATTGCCGAGCGACGCCCGGCACATGACACACTGCGCGAAGGTGGTCATTGCGCCGCAATGCAATATGAGCGCGAACGCGACACTCACCAGCACGAGCAAAAATAAGTGATGCCTTTTCAAATTCATTGAGACTACGTTACCCGGTCTCTCTTGCTCCCGGTAGCGACACGACATGGCCGGTCGATACCACCTTCGTCTACTTCTCCGGTGCAGCCGCGCCCGGCGGGGCGGAATACCTCAAGTTCTTCGAACGGAAACTATCGGGGAAGAAAATCAGCAGCAGACAGATGCAAACGACCACCGCCGGAACAATCGTCAGGATTAGTTGCAGCCGCTCAAACCTGAGGTGCATAAAGTACGCGATGATCAGGGCCGCCTTAATTATCGATGCCCCCATCAGGATGACGAGCATCAGCACCACACTCAATTGAATGTACCCGAGGAACACTTCAAAGCCGGTCAGAGCCAGCAACCAAATCCAAACCATCATGAACAGGCGGTTCGAGCCGGCAAAGTGCACCTCTTCCACAGGTGCGGCATGCGCGTCAGCCGCTGCCCCAGAGCCTTCGGACTCCCTGGCCGCTTTCATTTTTGCCAGCATGTCCATGCCCGGCACCACCAGGAAGCAGAGCGCGAGCAGCAGCGGCACGACGGTGAAGAACAAGCCGTCCGTGCTGATCACCGTCCCGGCCGCAAACAGGTTATAGACGACGAGGGCCAGGAACAATGCGGCGGCGGCAAAACACACTATGTTCAGCACCGACTGTTCGCGCTTCTCTGTTGATTCGGGTTCGGCCATATCTTGCGACGTCATTTGATCACTCTCATTAAAGATCGTCAATGGTTCTCGCCGGCGGGCAGTGGCGCGTTATAGCGCAGCGCTTTCGCCCGAAAACTGTCCGGGAAGAAAATCAGTAAGAGACAGATGCAGACAACCACTGCGGGCACGATTGTCAGCACCAGATTCAGCCGTTCAAACCTGAGGTGCATGAAGTACGCCACGATCAGCGCGGCTTTGACGATCGATGCACCCATCAAAATTACCAGCATGTAAATTACCGGCAATTGAACATAGCCGAGAAACACCTCCAGGCCGGTCAGCAGCAGTAACCAGATCCAGATGGAGAGAAAAAGCTTGTTGCTGCCGGCAAAGTGGTCTTCGGTGTCTGCAAGTGCGCTCATTGATCGCTCCGATTTGTGTTTCGGAAGCAGCCCTTTGGTACGCCCGGGCTACTGCCCCGTCTGCTTGCGCTTCACTTCTTCGGATAAATCGACAACAGATAAATCATGGGGAAGACGAACATCCAGACCAAGTCGACGAAGTGCCAGTACAAGCCGCTGATCTCGATGTCTTCGTGCTTAAGTTTATTTACCCGGGCGGCGACCACAAATAAGTAGATGCAGCCGGTAAAGACGTGGAACATGTGCATGCCGGTCATGCCGAACAACGTGGCGCCCAATAAGGGCGTCGCTCCGGC
>Ga0126369_10000043_pt1 | contig 70927 bp, 105 predicted proteins | sample PanSoiMetaPlot_1_FD_109646 | JGI IMG/M metagenome (GOLD analysis project Ga0126369, IMG submission 109646) | Tropical forest soil microbial communities from Panama - MetaG Plot_1 | ecosystem: Environmental > Terrestrial > Soil > Tropical forest > Bulk soil | place: Panama | collected 2016-02-17
CCTGGTGCTCGGCGCGAACACGATCATCGCGCTGAAGAACCACCCGGAGATCATCGACCGCATCAAGTACACCCAGCGTGGTGTGGTGACCACCGACCTGCTCGCGTCGCTGTTCGACGTGGAGAAGATCCTGGTCAGCTACGCGACGGTGACCAACGTGGCCGAGCTCAACGATGCTCGAGCTCAGGACACCGCGGCGACCTACCAGTTCATGTCGAACTCCAAGTCGGCGCTGCTGTGCTACACCCCGAGCGCTCCGTCCCTGATGACTCCGGCCGCGGGCTACTGCTTCACCTGGAACGGATACCTGGCCGGCAACGGCTACGGGGTCCGGATGAAGAACTTCCGGATGGAGTGGATCGAAGCGGACCGCATCGAGGGCGAGATGACCTACGACATGCGGATCATCGCCAAGGACATGGGCATCTTCCTGGCCAGCTGCGTGAGCTGACCCAACCCCGAATGGGCTGTGGGCTGAGGTCGGTCCACAGCCCATCCTGCTGAAGGAGGGCAGATGGGCGTCCCGACCGGCATCCTGCAGGCCAAGAACGCAGGGAAGCTGAAGCCGCTGGCACAGGGCGCGCGGAAGGCAGCCGGAGCGGTCGAACGCCCCCGGGGTGCTTTCACCCAGGGCAAGCACGTCCTGGGCAAGCGTCACACTGTGAGTGCTTTCGGCATCGATCATGGAGGTGGCTGATGCCCAACTCCCTGATGGACAACCCCAACGTGGAGTTCATCGCGGCCAAGCCGTTCGACTACGGCGACAACCACTACGAGATGGGTGACGACTTCCCCCGCGAAGACTTCACCAAGATCGACATGCTGATCCGAGCTCGGTTCATCGTGCCGGTGGTCGAGGATCTGGCCGACAAGCCGCACACCTCGTTCTTCCGTGAGGTGCGCCAGAAGGACGAGGCCAAGTCGTGGCTGTTCCGGGACCGGACCCAGATCGTCTTCCCGGAGCCCGAGGTGACCGCAGGACTCTCCACCCTCTCCGTGCAGACCTCCCAAGGGACTGCTACAGAGCCCGGAGAGGGTGGAGAACCCACTGCTGAGGAGCCGGGGGACGAGGGCCCGGCCCAAGATGAGTATGACCCCAGTGCCCACAACGTAAACGCCGTGCTGGCCTACATGGAGGCCAACCCGTCGGAGGCGGCAGCGGTGCGCGAGGCCGAGAGGTCAGGGAAGAACCGCAAGGGAATCGTGGAGGGGTACTGATGCCATATTCAGCGTTCGGCGTCGACCATGGGTACGAAGAGGTCTCCAAGGCCATGGAGGTACACATCGGTGGCAAGCCCGCCATGGATGTGGTCAGGGGCGCGCTGCGTCCGGTGAAGGCAGCCTTCCAGCACGGGGTCAGTGGGGCCGCGACACCGGCACCGCTGGCGGTGCACGCCAAGGGAGCCGAGCCTGCGTTCAAGGCCGGCAACGCACTGAACCGGGCCGGTACCTTCGCGATGAAGAACAAGAAGGCGATCGGCATCGGTGCCGGTGTCGGAGCCGTCGGCGGAGCCACTGCTATCGGAGCCAAGAAGCGGTACAGCTGACATGTACTCAGCGTTCGGGGTAGACCACGGCGATGTCGTCGCCAAGGCGCGCAGGCGTCGCAACAAGCCTGCCCCGGTCCCCGTACGTCGGCCGGCTCCTCAGGTCCAGCCCGGTGCCGTCGCCACCGCAGCCGGCAAGACCAGCAACGTCATGCACCGGGTCGGTGAGGCCAACGTCTCGGTCAAGGGCGTGGGCGAGAGCCTGGGCGGCGGAGCCGAGAGGGCCGCTGGCTTCTTCCGCCGGCGTCCCGGACTGACCGGCACGATTGCCCTGGGAGGTGCCGGCGTCCTGGGCTACCGTCACCTGCGCAATAAGGAACCGAAGCGCAAGAAGGTGGTGACGTGACCTACTCCTACACCGCCCCCGGGAACAGCGACACCGACACCATCCGGTACCTGATCCAGGACACCGATCCGAACCAGGCCGGGGAGTGGCTGGTCACCGACGAGGAGATCCAGTGGTCCTACGACACCTGGTTCCCGCTGTACAACTCCGAGGAGTACGTGGCCGCTGCGGTCGCTGATACGATCGCGGCGCGTTACGCACGCGAGGCAAGTTACAGCGCAGACGGGGTGTCGGTCAGTCTCGGGCCTGTGGGGGATCAGTACCGAGCGCTGGCCGCCTCCCTGCGTGAGACCTACAAGGCCACGCTGGTCGGGACCAGTGTCGATGTCGGCGGGATGACGCCCAACGAGGGCCTGCAGCCGAACACCAAGCCCTTCTCCTTCGGCAAGGGTCTGCACGACTACCTCGAGGCCGGAGCCCAGGACTGGGGCGGGGTCTACCCGCCCGACGTGGAGATCTACCCCTACAACGTGCCGCCTCAAGAACAGATCGTCGAGCCATGACCAGCGCAGATGGACGTTCCGCCTTCGGAATCGAGCACGTCACCAAGTCCTTCAGCAACCTGATGCCGAAGCTGGACCGGGTGATGGCCGGCCAGGCCAAGGGACGCAAGGGGCTGGCAGCGATGGACTACGCAGCGCAACGGCTGACACGCGGGGAGAAGAGCTTCGAGGTGAAGCGTCAACTGAAGGCGCAGGGCAAACTGAAGAAGATCCCCCGGTCATGACCTGGCCGTCCTCGAGTGCGCTGAAGTACGTGCGAGCTCGAGCCACCGAGGCCATGAACTGCACGGTGCAGATCTACCGGCGGGACCGCCCTGAGGGCTACGACGAGGACACCCTGGTCTACACCCCGGAGGGTCCGAAGGAGCTCGCCTACGAGGGCGCAGCGCGGATATGGGAGCTGTCCAGTGGAGCTTCGGTCACTGTGGGTGACGATGACTTCTACCAACAGTCCACTCAGATGTCGATCCCCTGGGCTGTAGCCGAAGTGATCCAGCAGTACGACGAGGTGACCGTGCTGTCCTGTGCCACCGATGATCAGATGGTCGGCAAGCGCTACGAGGTGCAGACCGCGGCCAAGGCCGGCCAGATGCGGGCCACCCGCCGCTTCGAGGTGATCGGGCGGCAGGACTGATGATCAGCGCCTTCGGTATCGAGCACGGGGACATCTCCAAGCGGGAGGCCTACCAACGGCGCTCGATCATGGACCCCGTGCACCCGCAGCACAAGCAGACCACGTTCACCGACCCCGAGGGCAAGAAGCAGAACGTGGACCGGAAGATGAAGCGCACCGTCGAGCACCTGAACCGGAAGGGGTACAAGACCTACGCCTCCGATCAGGGCGACTTCGCCGTCTCGCGCAGAGGTCACTGGTACAAGGACGCCTACGTGGGCTTCCACGACCCCGGCACCACGCAGAAGGGCAAGCACCCTCGGGGCAAGGCGCTGGCTGCGGGGCTGCCCAAGCGGTTCCAGGTCGAGAGCGAGCCACCGGTTCGGGCGAAGAAGACCGGGCGCTTCGCGGGCTACAGCCGGGGTGGCGCCTCAGTGGTGCGGTTCCCTGCCGGCCCCGGAAGGGGGCTGGTGAACCGGCACCGGCTACGGCGCGAGGTGTCTCGAAACGACTTCAGCAAGGCCTTCAAGAAGCGGCTGCCCTGATGGTCGCCGAAGGATCTGCCGACATCAGCAAGCTTGCTGACGCCTTGCGTCAGTCCGCCAACGACTCCCAGATGACCACCCAGCAGGTGTTGATCCAGGCCTCCAACCAGATCCTGGCCGAGATGGAGGCCAAGGTCCCGGTGAAGACCGGGAAGCTGCGGCACAGCCTGCGGATCGAGGTGGGCACCGAGCGGGTGGTGATCGGTCCCAACCTGGTGATGGCTCCCTACGCGCCCTACGTGGAGTTCGGGACCAGGGCGCACGAGATCAGGCCGAAGAACCCCAAGGGCGTCCTGGTGTTCAAGGTGGGCGACACCACGGTGTACGCCAAGAAGGTGCACCACCCCGGCACCAAGGCCAACCCGTTCGTGAAGGACTCCTTCATGGCCTGGGTGGACAGTCTCGGGACGATGGCTGCAGAAGCCAACGTGAAGGTGATCTCAGAGAATGGCCCCTAGCACCGTCTCCCGCGGACCGATCACTGACGTGCTGCTTGCTCAGCTGGCCACGGAGGGGTTCCCGGTCGGGGACAACGCCTCACCCACCGTGCCGTACGGGTGGCAGGGCGAGCCGAACGATCCAGGGAAGACGTTCACCCCGTGGATGTCGCTGTCTCCGGGGGCGTCGATCCCACAGACGCCGGCGGGGCCACTGGCGAACACCTACGCGGACTGGAAGCTCGGCTACAACGTGTTCTACGCCGGCATCTCCAGGAAGCAGACCGAGGCTCTGGCCGATCGGATGCGGCACAACCTGACCTACCTGGCGCGCGAGGTGATCACCACGCCCACCGGTGGCTGGAAGGTCCAGAAGTGCGCCTGCACCGCGATCGGCAACACCAACCGGATCGGATCGGCCTATCCGGACTACTTCACCCAAGCAGACACGTTCGAGGTCTGGGTCACGGAGGTCAGTTAGATGGCACAACGCGGAGTCAAGATCACACGCGGCGACGACGAGGTGTACGTCCCGGCCCGGTCGGTCTCAACCTGGGAGGCCAACGGCTGGACGGCCGCAGATGATGGAAGTACAGAAGAAAGCTCCGAGCCGACACCGGCTCCGGCGAAGAAGACGGCGAAGAAGGCCACGACGAGGAAGGCTGACTGATGGCCCGCATCATCCCGAATGAAAACACCTGGATCGGGTTCACCATTGCTTCCATCGTGGACTACCACGCGCCGAAGGCGGCGGATGTTTCTGGGTGCACCGACCTGACCGGCTTCTGCATCAGCCTCAACGCCTCGGCTCGAGGCAACACGGTGCCGACGCCGAGCTTCGACTCGCTCTTCGAGACCAGCACGGCTGGCACGAACGCGGCGACCTTCGACGCAGACTTCTACCGTGACGACGGACCTGGGGTCGACGATGACGCGGCCTGGACCACACTGACCCGTGGGCTGCGCGGCTACTTCATCATCGCCCGGTTCGGCGGCAGCGGGGCCGGGAACATGCCCGAGGCCGGCGACGACGTGGAGGTCTGGCCGGTGATGATCACCTCCCGGACGATGGCGAACATGACCTCGAACACGGTGCTCACCTTCACCTGCTCGTGCGCGGTGATGGAGGAGCCGGAGGAGAATGCCACCGTCGCGGCCTGAGGTCTAGCATCTGGTCATGCCAAACAGTGCAGCCAAGACAGTAGAAGCTCGCCAGAAGCAGTCGCAGGCTTCCAGGCGGGCCACGCTGGATCAGTTGGTCAACAAGGCTCCGTCTACCACTGAGTTCTCGATCTACCTCTCTGACGGCAACGGTGGCAACACCGAGGTGACCCTGAAGTACAAGGCCATCGGCATGCGCGAGTACGACCGGCTGGTGAGCAAGCACCCGCCCAAGCCGGAGCAGCGGGCCGAGGGCAACTCCTTCGACATCGACACCTTCGCTCCGGCTCTGATCAGCGCCTGCTCGGTCGAGCCGGAGATCACGCCGGCCGAGGCCAAGAAGATCTGGGACTCCGACGACTGGTCTCGAGGCGACGTGATGGTGCTGTTCCGGAACGCCGTCGACCTGAACAACCGGGGACTGGATGTCCCTTTCAGCGAAAGAGGCTGAGGAACGATCCCTCCTTCAACCTCGAGATGTCGTTCTGCAACGAGCACGGCATCCCACACAGCGAGTTCCTGGACTGGGATCCCGAGGATCGGGCCAAGGCCGTCGCCTACCTGATCGAGCACGGGCTGCGGTGTCAGCTCTGCGGCACGGCGGAGTGGGAGTGGGAGAACAACAAGTTCGCCTTCACAGCCGTGGAAGAGTTCTGTCAGGGGTGCTACCAGAAGAGCGTGTTCCAAGATCAGCAGGGCTCGTCACTCCCGGGGACGAATGTCAAACTGATCCCAACTACGCCACAGCTGACAGCACAGATGGCGCTCAAGGCTCGGAGACGCCGGAAGATGCAGATGGACTAGGACGAGCATGACGCAGACGCCGGTGCAGGCCAACGTCGTACTGACTGCGGACAACTCCCAGTACGACCAGGCGATGAACGTCTCGGCGGCGAGCACCGACCAGCTGGGCCAGAGCGTCGACACCCTCGGTCAGAAGATCGACCGCCTGACCAAGTCCGGCGGCAAGAAGATGATGCTGGTCAGCGCCGGCGACGTGGCACTGATCACCGGCGCGGTCGCGGCCTGGAACTCCTACGAGCAGACGGTCAGCCGGCTGAGTGCGCAGTCCGCGATCCTGTCGCACAACCAGGTCCAGCAGACCAATGTGATGAACACCTACCGGGGTGCGGTCAACAACCTGCGCAGCACCTTCGGGACCACCACCCAGGAAGCCGCCAACCTGGTCGAGACGTTGGCCAAGGTCACCAGCCTGAACCAGACCCGGGATATCCAGGGGCTGGCCCAGACCTTCACCAAGATGTCGGAGGCCACCGGTGAGAGCAGCGAGGGCCTGGCCAGCTCGCTGACCAACCTGCAGAAGGTGATGGGCGTCCCCATCAACCAGCAGACCACCAAGAAGTACGCCGACACCTTCACCTACCTGGCAGCCCAGACCAACACCAGCGCCCAGGGTCTGATCGACTTCACCGCCCAGTTGGCTCCGGTGGGTCGCGCGGTGGGCCTGAACACCCAGCAGGTGGCCGGCTGGGCCACCGCCTTCGCCAAGGGTGGCCAGGAGGGCATCGCGGCCTCCAGCGTGTTCACCAAGATCGCCACCGACATCTCCAACTCGATGGCCACCGGGTCACCGGAGATCGCGCACTACGCGAACCTGGTCGGGATGACCCAGGAGAAGTTCAAGAAGCTGGGCGCGGAGACCCAGATCCTGGACGTGCTGGAGGCTCTGCAGGCCAAGGGCAAGGGCGCGGCCTCCGAGATCGACCGGCTGGGTCTGAACGGCACCCGGTCCCTGCAGGCCATCAACACCCTGCTGAACGAGCAAGGTGGTCTGCGGCAGACCCTGAACCTGCCCCAGGATCCCCATGCTCGAGGTGCGGTCGACCGTGGCTCGGCGGCGGCGACCATGCACAACCTGTCCGACGAGTTCGGCATCTTCCGGCAGAACATGCAACAGGCCGCGGAGGGTATGGCCACCATCCTGGGGCCGGCGGTCGAAGGGTTACTCAAGGGCCTGGACAAGATGTCCGCGATCCTGGACAAGATCGTCAACGGCCCGATGGGCAAGTTCGCCCAGATGATGATGGGCATCGTCGGGATCCTGTCCAGCGGCGCGGGCATGGCCCTGCTCTTCGGTGCGGCTCTGCTGAAGCTGGCCACCGCCTTCACCATGCTCCGCAGCTCCGGCTCCTACGGTCTCCGCGAGGGACTCACCGGAGCCGCGACCAGCCGGATCGTCAAGGATCCGGTCACCGGTGCCTGGGGTCCTGCCCCCGGCGGCACGCTCGGTCCTCGAGGCGAGGAGCTGGCAGCCAGTCCCAAGACCAGCTGGTTCATGCGCGGCATGTACAACGCCGGCGTCGTCGGCGGTGGGGTGCTCGGACGCGGAGCTCGAGGCGTACTCGGCACCGACATCGGGCAGGCCTGGTACGGCGCACGGGAGGCGGTCAGCGCCAAGATCCCGTGGACCATGAACTATCAGCGCCCGGTGGGCACCGCGGTGGACGAGTACGGGTACCCGGCCAGCCTGGGCTACGGGCGTGGCCGGTCCATGCTCTCCTACGCGGCCGGTGGCGCGGGCCGGTTCATCCAGAACTTCGTCACTCCGACCTTCGACCAGATGCGGTTCCGTAACGCCACCGAGCGCACCATCTGGGCCGGCAACGAGGCACCCTGGTCCGGCTTCATGCAGCGCACAAGGCTGGCCGCGCAGATGGGCGACGTGGCCACCGGGCAGTCCCAGCTGACCCAGATCCGCAAGGCCGAGCTCCAGGTGCGTCAGGACCCGATGCTGACCAACGCGGAGCGGCAGGCTCGTCTGGATAACATCGCGACACTCAAGCGGGAGGCCAAGGAGCGACTGAACTCCGCTCAGTACATGGAGCGCTCCACTCGGGAGGAGATCAACCAGGCCCAGCCGCTGATCCAGGCCAAGGCGGACGAGACCGTCGGCACCCAGCGACTGAGCACGGCGCTGAAGGATCTGGGTGTCCAGGTCGGAGGCTCCATCTTCGGCAAGGAAGGCGCGATCGCCACCGGCATGAAGGCGATGCCCAAGCTCCTCGGCACCCAGGCCGGGATGATGGGCCTGGGCATGGTCGGCGCGACCGGGCTGAGCGCGATGGGGGTGCAGAACAACGCGCTGATGTTCGGCTCGATGGGCCTGATGACCGGCAACCCCTACATCGCTGCTGCGATGGCCGGCACCGGTGTGCTCGTGGACTCCTACAACCAGTACAAGCAGGGCCAGAGCACCATCGCGGCCTACAACCAGGCGTGGCAGAAGGGCGCGCCCACCGACATCCAGCAGGCCACCATGGACCTGCAGAAGCAGTACCAGGCCAACGAGGCTCTGAGGGCTCCGGGCAGCCTGCTCACCAAGATCCCGGTCGTGGGTGGGCCGCTCACCCAGGGTCTGGGGTACCTGGGTCCGATCGGTCAGGCACTCTCGTTCTCGCCATCCCAGATCTACCAGGGCGGCACTCAAGGCCTCGGTGACATCATCCACGGGCACCTGCCCGGCTATACCGCCAACCAGACCGCGAACAAGTACTACGAGTCGCAGCAGAACCAGCAGAACCTGGTCGGCGCGATCAGTGCCATCTCCTCCCAGGCCGGCACGCCGCTCAAGGGCTTCAACTTCAAGTCCGACACCGACTGGCAGAAGCTCGACACGATCGTGTCCAACCTGCAGCCGGCGATGGACAAGCTGCACGTCACCACCGACGACATCGTCAAGGCCTGGACCAACGCCGACACCGAGAAGGGTCGCCAGAACTGGGTCAAGCTCATGAACGAGCTGGTCGACCCGCTGAAGGCCGGCAAGGTCTACCCGAGTCTGCTCGCCCACGGCGGCACCGGGGCGATCATGCAGCAGGACTACATGTCCCGGCAGTCCGAGCAGTTCCAGAGCAACGTCGGTGACTTCTACCAGGCGACCCAGGACATCTTCAGGACCGCGCAGGAGCAGGGCTCGGGCTACCTGAAGATCCTCAAGCAGGCCGAGATGGCCCAGTACCGGATCGGAGACGAGAACTCTCGAGCCTTCGACCTGCAGCTGGCGGTTGCCCAGCAGGCTCAGCAGGGACTGGCGCTGAAGGCACCGCTGATGTCTCGAGCCCAGCAGTTCCAGCAGAACATCCAGCAGGGCGAGATCTGGTCGTCCATCCCGATCACCTCGAAGACGACCCAGACCCAGTTGAACGCCATCCAGCAGGGCAAGCAGACGACTGCCCAGGGCTTCGTGGACATGGCCCAGTACTTCCAGCAGCTGCTGCTCAACCAGCAGGCCTACGACCGCCAGCGCCGGCGCATGCAGGACGACTACGCGCTGCAGCAGAAGTACCAGCAGGAGGACTACAACCTCCAGCGGACCAGGGAGGAAGAGGACTACCAGCTGCAGCGGTCACGGGCGATCCAGGACTACAACATCCAGGTCAGCCAGGCCAACTACGACTTCAACCTCCAGCGCAAGCGCTCGGAGGAGGACTACCAGCACTCCATCCTGGTGATGGCCGAGCAGTCGGCTCAGCAGCAGATGGACATCTACCAGCGGGTCCAGGTCCAGCAGACCTACTCGGCGTCCTGGCAGGTGTCGAACGCCGCGGACCAGCTCCAGGTGCTCAAGAACCAGCACCAGGACCTGGCCAAGCTGCGGGCCGAGGGCCTGACCAACGTGGCCATCCAGCAGCTGAAGCTGAGCGACCCGGCCAACGCCCAACAGCTCGAGCGGGACGTGGTCGAGTTCACCCCGAAGATCATCCGGCAGATGAACCAGGTGGCCGGCACCGAGCGGGTCAAGCTGTTCAAGCAGAACATGATGGACCCGGGCAACCTGCAGACCAAGGAGATGCAGTACGAGCACAACAAGCAGATGGCCCGGTCGCTGACCGACTTCCATACCCAGATGGGCCGGCTGCACGACGAGATGCAGCGGATGCTTGCCCGGATGGCGCAGGACAACATGACGATGCTGGACCGCCAGGCCGAGGACTACGCCACCATGGAGGGTCGCCAGGCCACTGCGATGCAGACCCAACTGAACCGGATGGCCTCGGACCTGGCCCACCAGGCCGACCAGATCACCGGCAGCCTGAAGTCCATCTACACCCAGGCCGCGACGGACCTGACCGGCAGCGCCGGTCAGCTGGGCCAGATCGTGCTGGACCAGTTCACCCATGTGAGCAACTCGACCAAGCCCGGCGCGATCAAGCTGATGCAGGATCTGTCCGCCATCCTGCAGGTGCCCTGGAAGATCCCGGCGGGGATCTCCAACTCCTACAGCTTCCAGAACCGCGGCACCCAGGACATGTCTCAGCACGGCTACGGCGGGCACAGCACCATAGGGTCGTTCGAGGGTGGCGTGCTGCCCGGCTACACCCCGGGTCGGGATGTGCACCACTTCCAGGGTGAGGGTGGGAACAGCCTGCACCTGTCCGGTGGCGAGGGGATCATGCGTCCGGAGTGGGTGCGCGCGGTGGGTGGTGCCGCCGCCATCGAGGCGATGAACCACGCGGCCAAGTACGGCGGGTTCGCCACCGGCGGGGTGTACCGGCCGATCAACGTCCCGGTGAGCCGAGGGATCCACGACACCAACGTCGGGTTCGGTGCTGCGCTCGACTTCGCGGCCTCGGTCGGGCATCCGGTGTACGCGGTGTCCACGGGCAACATCACCCAGTCTCGAGACATCGCCGGACCGCTGCCGACCGACCAGTTCCACGACCCGCAGTACGGGCCGTACGGTTCGTACGGTCGAGTGATGTACCTGAAGCTCGACATCGGCCCCGAGGTGCTCTACGCCCACCTGAGCAAGCGCGGCTTCAACTCCGGCGCTCGAGTGCTGGGTGGTCAGGCGATCGGTCTGTCCGGCTCCTCGGGCAACTCCTCGGGCCCGCACCTGCACTTCGGCGACAACGACGGCAACCCGTACGAGTTCGTGGTCAACAACGACTCGAACCAGGAGTTCCATGGCAAGGGGGTCAGTGGTGACACCATCGCCGCGGCGACCACCCTGGACAGGCAGACCCTGCGCAGGAAGCTGATGGCCCGGCTCCAGACCTACTACGAACGGGCCGAGAAGGCCGCGATGAACATGGCTGGTGCGCGGCCGATGGCTCACCACGGTGACATCTCCTCGATCATCAACCGGATGGCCAAGCAGTACATCCGGACGATGGTGACGCGCTACGGCACCGCCGGCGGAGGCGACGGTCAGCACGTCGCTGCGGCTCCGGGAGATCCCAAGGGCAACGTCGCGCTCGGACAGTCGATGGCTGCCATGGCTCCCTACAACTGGACCGGGACTCAGTGGGATGCGCTGTACCAGCTCTGGGAGCACGAGTCCGGCTGGCGCACCAACGCCGACAACCCGACCTCGCCGGCCTACGGCATCCCGCAGTCGGACCCCGGATCCAAGATGTCGGCTGCCGGTGCGGACTGGGCGACCAACCCGGCCACCCAGATCGCCTGGGGCTTGAACTACATCCAGGCCGTGTACAACAACCCGGCCCACGCCTGGTCGCTGTGGCAGAGCCGGAACCCGCACTGGTACCAGAACGGAGCGCTGTTCGACAAGCCGAACATGATCGGGGTCGGGGAGCACGGTCCCGAGGCGGTGATCCCGCTGAACGACCGCGGTGCCAGCTTCATGTCCGACGTGATGGCACACACCATGGGCGGGCGCAACGTGGCCGCGATGCGGGGTGGCTGCACCCACGTCTACGCCACTCGGGTGGACCAGTCCACCAACTTCACCGGGGCGATCACGGTGCAGGCCAACAACCCCCAGGAGCTGATCAACCAGCTCAAGGCGCGCCAGCGGGTGATGGCTCTGAGCCGACCAGCACTGACAGGATCAGCGGCATGACCAACCAGCTCTTCACTGGTCCGGGGATGGGCCAGGCTCCCAGCTCGGGGCTGAGTTACCTGGCTGTGGAGGTCTCGTGGGGAACCCGTTGGGTGAACATCAACGACCACGAGATGTACCGGATCGCCGGTGATCAGACCATGGAGACCACGGCCAAGAGCTGGCGCAAGGTGACCGCCCAGTCCCCTGTGCTGGGCGGCACGTACCTGGTGCATGCGGTGCCGGAGATGGTCTCCGAGCAGGTCGGGGTGTGGGTCTACGGCAGCACCCAGCCGGAGCTGAGCGACAACCTGTTCAACCTCCAGGAGCTGTTCCAGCAGTACGACTACAACATGCGCTGGACCTTCGACGACTACCGGGAGACCTGGCACTGCCAGCTGGCCGACACCACCGTGTCCAGGGGCCAGGTCTGGACGCACAGCATCATGGCCCGGTGTCAGTTCACCATCCCGCGCTGGCCCGACCTGACCCGAGAGCACTACTGATGGCCGGCCGGCTCACCCTGTGGGGAGCCCAGCAGCTGCTCACCGGCTACTTCGGTCAGACCATCGCTCCGCCGGCCAGCTTCTACGTGGCCCTGATCGTGTCCGTACCACCTACCCCGTTCATGGACGGCTCGGACCTGGACGAGCCCACCATCGAGGACTACGCCCGGGTGGCGCTGCCCAACGACATCGTGAACTGGGCCAACGACTCCGAGCCCCAGGTGGTCTACAACATCCTGCCGCTGAACTTCCCGACCGCCACGGTGGACTGGGGGATCCTGAACTACTGGGCGATCTGTGACGCGCCGGTGGAGGGCAACAATCTGATCGTGGGCGACCTCGAGCAGCCCATCGAGATCAACGCCGGTGACCAGGCCGCGTTCGACGAAGGGGATCTGAGTGTGTCCCTCGGGCCGTTCTACCTGCCCGAGGACGTGACCTGATGGCTCGGATCAAGATGCCGATCGGGGCGACCCAGGTGGTCCTGGCGGCTCGAGCCAAGCCGAAGTGGATCCCGCCGGCGCTGCTCCAGGCTCCCGGCGGGCTGTACCCGATGCTGAGCGCGGCCTACGAGGTGGACGAGTACCGGCTCGACGCCGGCTGGCCGGTCGCGGTGCCGGACATCGACATCCGGATCCATGTCCTGGCCAGCTGTGACGGGGAGGTGCTGGCTCAGCGCGACGACCCGCTGTCCCTGCAGACCAACGCCGACTTCCGCTGGGTGGCCGACAGCAACTACTGGGATCCGGTGGCCTTCCAATGGACCGCGATGTCGGGGGATGTCTCGCCCTGGGTAGCGGACCCGGCCGAGGCTCCCACCCTGTACCCGACCTACCAGTACACGGTGGGCAACGAGCGGTTCACCGATGTCACGGTGCTGAACTTCGACTCCGACACCAACGACTTCCTGACCAACGACTTCTCCGAGGTGATGGGCGGGGTGATGGGCTACACCGTGATCATGGTGCTCAACCCGAACTCCATCTACGGCAATGACCCGAACATCGTCTCCAACGCGCTGTGGTCACCAGACAGCCTGAGCGGTGCCTACGCCGCGTTCACCATCCAGGACCAGGCGGTGTACCTGAACACCGAGACCGGTGCGCCGCAGAAGGGGCCGAGCATCGGTGACTCGTTGGCCGACACCGCGCCGATGTATCTGGCGCTGGTGGTGAACAGGCCGCAGACGACGATCTATGCCGGTCCTGGGACCTCGAGCATCCGGTCTAAGGGTTTGGTCGCAGGCACTGCTCCTGAGTCCCTGAGCACCCAGTTCTGGCTCGGGAACAGCCCCTTGAGCGGTGCTGGGTCCATGGACATGGCGCTGATGGACCTAGGGGTCTATGCCAACCCGCTGACCAAGGCCGAGGTGCTGGCCGAGTTCGCCACCCTGAGCGGTTCCTACGGAGGCAACAAGTGACGGAGTCAGCATCGTGAAGTCGCTGTCGGCCTATGCCAGCGAGCAGGAGCAGATGGGCTTCTTCCGGATCTTCGCCACGCCTCCTGGCGGAGTGACTCGGGAGATCACCCTGTTCCGGGACGCGCCGATCAAGGTCAGCTCGGTAGTCACCCAGGATCCGTTCACCCACACCACGGCCACCCTGTCCTGTCCGCAGATCACGGTCTGGGACACCCCGGGCGAGGGCGACCTGAAGTGGCTGGTGCCGAACTGCAACATCGACATCGTCTTCGCCAACACCGGGGCCTACAACATCGACTGGAAGTGGGAGGGCTACATCGCCTCCTACAACCTGAACCTGACCGGGGCCGACTCCAGCTTCGAGCTGGACCTGAAGGGTGCCTTCTACGGGCTGGACGACTACCTGGCCATGCCGATGTACCCGAACCGGCCGATCCCCTACGAGATCCTGATCGCGATGGCCTTCGACCAGGACCAGCACCCGTGCAGCCTGGGTCGGTTCCGGATGATGTTCCCGGACTGGTGGACGCTGCGGGTCAAGCCGTTCAAGTCCCCGGACTACCTGTCCGCGCTGAAGCCCTGGGGAGTGCGGACCCACGATCCCTGGACCGGGATCACCACCCGGCAGACCGGGAGCTGGGACGCGCTGCTGAGCAGCCATGTACAGACCCTGCTGTCCAACATGTTCGCCGAGGGCGGGGCGCAGTGGAGCATCCGGAACCGTGGTGGACGTAGGCCCGAGCTCTACCTGCGCGAGATCCCCGACGCCAGCGACGACTCGATCATCGAGATCGTGCTGGGCGCACCGGGCGTGGAGCTGCAGGCATCCAGGGACTACACCCAGCGCACCGGCGTGGTCTACGGCTACGGGACCGACGAGGCCGGCATCTCCTTCTCCAACGTCCAGGTCTCACCCGACGGCAAGACCACCTACTACAAGCCGTTCGCCTGGAACCCGGAGATGTACCCGCGCACCGGCAACCCGAACTTCAACAAGAACGTGAAGCCCAAGGAGACGGTGATCCAGTTCGACGCCAACATCGACGAGGTCGGTGCCCAACGGGTCGCGGAGGGGCAGTACCAGCGGTTCAGCGAGCCCGGGATCACCGGCAGCGTCACCCTGACCACCGACCCCCGGCTGTCCAGCGGCCAGCTGATGCCGCGGCTACTGATCCAGGGCGGGCAGACCATGCGGCTCAACGGGCTGCTCGGGGTCAGGGACGGGGTGCTGGCCCACATCACCCAGGCATCGGCGGACTTCGATCAGATGACCACCTCACTGACCTTCGACACCAAGTACCGCGACCAGCTGACCGTGGAGCAGGTCCAGGCGCGTACTCGAGACGCGCTGAACCCGGTGCATGCGCTGCAGGTGGGCAAGTACGCCAACACCATCCAGGACCTGGTGCTGCCCTGGTCCTACTCGGCCGGCTCGGGGATGCTGCCGCTGACCGCGAAGGAGTTCTTCAACGAGAAGCTGGCTCCCTACCCGGACGCGCAGTGGCCGTTCGAGAAGTACACCAAGATGTACCCGCCCTCGAACCCGGACAGCTCGAGCTACTACGTGAAGATCGGGCCGATGGACCCGAACAACTCGACCAAGAACTGGTCGAGTGTGAAGCGGGACGGACAGCCGGACATGGCGATCCCGATCCGGCTGAGTCAGGCAGGCACCATCCGGCTGAGCCAGGTTGCGGCCTACGACAAGAACGGGAACGTGATGCGGGTCAAGTTCCACGTCAGCGTGTACATGACCGACGGGATCGCGGTGCACGGGATGCCCCAGTTCCCGGTGTCCAACACCGACCCGCTGTTTCCCAAGCAGCTGAGCGCCAGGCAGAAGGGCATCGCCGGGGTCGACGACACCTCGCGACCGGTGATCCCGACCCACTACGGGATCCCGGACACCGGCAAGCCGCACTCGGACCAGACCTACCCGTTCTACAAGGGAGCCTGGGAGACCACCCAGCCCAACGGTGAGCAGTGGCCCTGGAACAACGCGGTGAGTGCACCGAATCCACCACCCCTGGTCGGATGGGGGAACTTCTATGAGCCTGCCGGCTACTGGCCGGGCCGGTACTCCAAGGGCGCATCGAGGACCGGGCTGCTCCAAGACGATGCCCAGTGGCAGTGGAATGAGACCGCGCCGGCGGGGCTGGTCTCGATCACCCCGAACACCCAGACCACGCCGCAGCAGGCGAACGCCCAGCAGCAGTACGCCGGGATGGCGTTCGTGATGATCTACTGCGACGACCAGCTGGACGAGCCGGTCTACTTCATGGGCCGCTTCATCCGGATGGAACCCGGCCAGAGCAACTAGGACGCGACATGGCAGACGGCAGTGTCACCGACGCACAGGCCAACCTCTGGCTGACCGACATCTCCAGCACCGGTTGGGTCTCCCTGCACTACGACAACCCGAACCTGGGCGGACCGGGCAAGCACGAGATCTCCGGGGCCGGCTACACCCGGTACAACCCGGGCTGGACCCAGCCGAACAACCGGACCACCTGGACCAACGACGACTGCCGGTGGTCGGGCCTGGCTCAGAACAAGCTGACCTACTTCGGGGTCTGGGACCAGCGGCGCAATGGAACCCTGATGGCCTACGGCGAGCTGCCCGACCCGGTCTCGATCCCGGACGGCGGCGGCTACGTGCTGCACAAGAAGATGATCGTGATCTCCTTCGGCTGACCTGGTTTTGGATACCCTAAAAACTGTGAGAGCAGCCAAGACGGCGAACGAGAAGTACCCGCAGCGCGCGCCAGTGCGCATGGAGATTGCCAGGCAGTACCTCGGTGGTACGTGCTCAGTGTGTGGTGGAGATGACCGAGTGTGCTTCGACCACATCGACCCGGCGACCAAGATCCTCGGCATCAGCGAGGCAGCAGTCCAGATGCCTGAGGTGATGTTCTGGAGAGAGGTCCAGAAGTGTCAGCTCCTCTGTCACGAGCACCACTGGGAGAAGACGCGGGTGGACCGTAAGGTGCGAGGGCCCTACCGGAAAAGGGCATAAAAAAAGACCGGGTGGTCCCTCCCCCCACCCGAAGGTGAGGGGAGGGAGTCGGTTCCTTACATGACCGACCCCCGGAGGCTCCCGTGTACACGGGCTCCCTCCGGGGGCCGGGGTCTAGTTCCAGCGCGCGTTCTTGCGCAGCTGGTCGTACTTGTCGAGCTTGGCGAGCTCGCGACGCTGGGCACCCATGATCAGCACCTTGCGCGCCCAGTAGCCCGAGACCGCCAGGGCGAAGGTGTTGACGGTGGTCCAGTTGTTGCCCTGGTCGATCCAGAAGATCAGCACGAACTGGAAGACGCCGCCGAGCAGCCAGAAGCAACAGGCGAACCGGCCGGCGAGATCGGACTCACGCCACTTCATTCGTCGCCTTCGTCGTCCTCGATCACCGGCAGCTGCGGCATCTCGTAGACCACATCTTCCTCCTGCGAGGACTCGCGGACCTTGACCTCCTCGAGGATGTACTCGCCGGTCTTGGACCGCAGTGCCGTGCGCTGGACGTACTTCTTGCCCACGTCCTGGTTCCAGCACTTGATGATCGCCGCGATGTAGATCTCCACGCCGTACGACTCGTGGTCGACCTTGGCTCGAGTCAGCCGATTGTTCAGCGCACGCAGCGGTGACCCCGGCGGCTCGACGTTGTTCACGTACCTGCCGATGAACATGTCCGCCTCGGCGTGGCCGTTGGTCTGGGCGATCCACCAGTGCGCAGCACCCATGGGCGTGGCGTCCGGCTTGCCGGGCGCGCTCCGGGCGTACAGGCCCATCTCCATGGAGTGCTCGACATCCTTGTGCCGGTCGACCATGTCCAGCATCTCGTCGTTGCTGACGTGGAACCGCGCGGTGCCGGCCTCGCCGCGCTCGAGCAGGTAGCACCAGCGTGCGACCGAACCGAGATAGGTGCTGTTCTGATAGCCGAGGAGCTTCAGCTCGTCAGCGATCGAACGGGGTGCACCGACATCGATGGTGCCGCGGTACTCCTCGGGTGCGTTGCGCATGACGTACCAGTACTGAGTGGTCTTGGACTGGACCTGCGCGCTGAGCCGATGCTCCCCATCCATCAGCTCGTTCTTGTCGTTGAAGACCAGCGGGGCGACGTTCTGCCGCCACCGGCCTTCCTTCATCGCCCGCGCGTACTTGTTGACCAAGGCCTCGCGGATCTTGCGGTTGGGCATTCGGTTACGCAGAGCTTCTTGCGCCATCTGCCAGGTCCATCTCTCTGGACCCTCGATGGGCAGCTCCTTCGGCTTCCTAGCCATGACTCTCTACCTCTCATGATGGGGACCGTGAGGAGGGAGCATTCATACCTCCCTCCCCACGGGTGCTACTCCCTCATGCCGTTCCGATGGATCAGGAACTCCATGAACTCGGGAACCAGATCCGGGCTCATGGGCACGAGGATCTTGCTTCCGTGGTCGGCCTGATATGCGCGACCGGCCACGAACGCGAGGATTGCGATCTCACGGGGGTCGACCTCGTCCTCGCTGGTTTGTGCTCGCGTGAAGATCTCACCGAGCACGGACATGAGCTGCTCTTCTTCATCACCCCCTACGTCCACGCCAGCAGCGACGATGGCGTCTTGGGTGAATGCAGTCTCGATGTCCATTCCTAAGTCCCTCCGGATCAGGCCCCGGAGGAGCAGTAGGAAGACCTACGGTTCGGAACTCGCAGGGACTGCCCCTCCGGGACGACTTGCATGCTAGAGCATGCTAGAGGGGTCAGTCACGCACCATGATCTCTCCATCACTGAGGTCGACCATGTGGGCGCGCAACTGCTCGGCCACGATGTTGGCGATCGCTCGGACCAGCTCGGGCTGCTCCGGACGGTCCGTGGACTCCTGGTGCAACTGCCAGGTGGCCCGCTTGGCGTTCGCCGCCCGCACGAAGTCCTCGGTCGCGTGGGGACGACCGATGTCTCCGGTGCGGATGATGCTGTGCTTGGTCACATCCTCGAAGGACCGGACGATGTAGGCCGGCATGTACCCCTCGACCGCGGCGTAGACCGCGTCGTAGTCCAGCTTCAGCCGCTGGGACTCCGGGATGTGGCTGTTGATCAACCGCTCCACGCCCGGGGTGTCGAGCGCGCTGACGTAGATCGTGTGGTCGATCCGGTGTCCACCGGTCATCGACTTCGGGATCTCGCCCTCGTGGTTGGTCGTCATCAGCAGCATCAGTTCTTGACCCTTGGACCGCAGCCCGTCGAACTCACCCAGCAGCTGCTGCATCGCGCCAGGACGGACGAACAGGTTCTCCACGTCCTCGATCACGATGCACGCCGGGCCACCGATGTGCTCGACGAACCGCATCACATGGGGCAGCGGCTCGTTCCACATGGCCTCGACGAAGGTCCAGCCGTACTCCATGCAGTACTGACCGGTGATCGCGGCAGCCATGGTCTTGCCGGTGCCGTTCTCGCCACGCAGGAGCACGTTGTTGCCGATCCGGATGTGGGTGCGCTCGGTCTTCTGCACCGGCTGGCCCTGGTGCATCCGGGGCTTGCCCGCGTCGGTGAGCTCGTAGACGGGGATCTTCTGACCCTCGTCGTCGAGCTTGTACTCACCGGCCTCGTCGAACTCCCAGATCGGGTAGCCGGCGTTGGCCTCGCGGAACTTCTCGGCGAACTTGATGATGCCCCAGACCTGGTCCATCAGCTCCCAGAAAGTGACCTGGGCGAAGGACGCGGTCTCGCGGTCCACCTTGTACACGTCGCAGAACTGCGGGTCACCGGTGACCTGCTGCATCGCCTTGGTGCGGTAGATCGAGTTCTCCTTGATGTACTTCTCCAGGAGCATGAAGAACCCGGTGATCACCGGCTCGTACTTCTTCTGACCGTAGGCACTGATCGAGAAGCCCATGCCGTACTCGGGATGCCCTTGCGCCTCGAGCTCGAACGTGGTCTTCCAGGGCGAGAACTCCAGCGTGCCCCAGGGCACGTAGTACTCCTCGTCGATGCCGACCTTGACCGCCATCATCTGCGGGGGCCGCGCGAACCAGCCCTCGGTGGCCTTGCCGGTCGGGGTCTTCCACAGCTCCTTGAACATCGCGTTGAAGGCCCAAGCTCCATCCTGCGGCTTGCAGTAGAAGAACTTGCTGAACTCGTAGGTCCGCGCCTGGTTGTCGATCTCCTCCTGGATCGCGTCCCGGGCTACCTCGAGCTCCATCTTCTTGCCGCCCGGCTCCTGCGGAAGAGCGATCCGGATACCACCATCGGTGCGGTACTCGAATGCCTCCTGCACGGTGATGCGCGAACTGGCGACGCCGGCCAACATCTGGTTGATGTTGTCGATGTCCTTCTTCTTGCTCTCACTACTCCAGATGTCTTGCTGTTGTGCTGCCACTACTGAACAACTCCTTCTTCCTAGGGGTGTTTGAGGGGTGGGAATCAGGGGTGAGGGCGGGCGGGGCACCTGTGTGAAGCTTCCGCCCGCCCTCACGTCTACGCCGGCTGTTGCTCCGGGCTGTCCAGCTCTCTCTGGATCGCCTGCAACATCTCCGGGCTGTAGTTCTCATGCGGCGACGAGAAGAGGATGCGTTCACCGGTGATGTCGTCCCGGGTCTCGCATGCCACCTTGGCGTTGTCGATGTTGCGGACGCCTCGTTGCTGAACGTCAGCCACGAAGTTCCTCGACCGCTTCTCGTAACGTCGAGTGGTCTGAACCACGGTGACCGTGGTCAGAATGAGGATGACCTCCTCGTCCAGTTCTATCTCTTGCACTTGTCCTCCTCATGACATGAAGAAGGGGCGGAGGTCATACCTCCGCCCCTCTCCCCATCAGGCCCGAGCCGCAGCCGGCGCGACCGTACGGGTGGTCGTGGGCTGGGTGGGCGTGGGCGGCTCCTCGGTGAGAGGAGCACCCTCGACCAGGTTCGGCTCCAGGATGTGCAGGGCCTCGTTGACGCCCTGCTGGATGCCGATCCTGACCTGACCCTGGTCGTAGGTGGCCTTGAAGTCCTTCGCGTTCAGAGCCGAGTTCTCGCGAGCCTTCCAGGCGTCGAACAGGGAGTTGGTGGTTCCCTTGCTGCCCTTGCGCATCTCGTCGAGCGCGTAGATCTTGCCAGCGACCTGGGACTTCTGCTTCTTGTCCAGGTCCGTACGCTGCAGCTCGGTGTTCATCTCGCGCAGCTTCACGTCCAGCTGCACCTTCTGGTCGGGCGTGACAACCCGAAGCAGCGGGGCACCATCGCCACCGTTGCCGTTGCCGTTCGGCTTGTGCGCGGTGGGCTCGAGGATGTCGAGCTTGCCGAACACCAGCAGACCGAGCACCCAGACCAGCGTCACGCCGGCGATCACCGGGTGACCGAAGGCCAGCGACGTGGCGACACCGGCGACCGTGCCGAAGCACATCTTCACCGGCCACGTTGCCCAGTTCCAGGCCGTGGCTCCTGCGTTCTTGACGTTGGTCCAGGCTGTTCTGGTGGCTGGGGGTACGTGCTCCTTCATCCAGGACCAGGCCGAGCTGGCCTTCTTCTTGACCCAGTGGGCTGCGTTCTGAGCCTTGTGCCAGACCCAGGTGGCTGCGGACTTGACCTTGCCCCAGAACCAGGACCAGCCACGCTTGACGTGCTGTACCACCGTGGTTGCTGCCTCGGTGGTGGTGACTACGGCACCGCGCATCCATGCGCGAACGCCCTCAGCCACGTCGGCGGATTCCCCATTGACCAGGTCAATGTTCGGAACCGCCTCAAGAGGTGCGGTTGACATGATGTCTCACTTTCTTGGTTGGACATGCAGAAACCCCCTGGTCATAGGGACCAGGGGGTTGGTGTGCCGGGTTCGTTCGCCCCGGACTTCAGATGTCCGGGTGCATTCGTCCCGGGCACATGACCATTATATCACATACACGACATATTGGCCACACTTATGTGATGCGATTCCCGCGTTCCTGCGCGTGTCGCTGGTTGTCCTCCTCCCGGTGCTCGTAGCACAGGGTCTTGTACCAGCCATGCGGGGCTTCGTTCTCACCGGGCTGGCCACACCACTCGCAGATGGTGAAGGACAACGCCTCCTGCTCGTGTACGTAGTCCCGGGCCTGCTTGACCGAGGACTCCGGAGTGCCCTCCGTCGCGGCCCAGTAGAACCGGAGACCGCCGAACTTCTCCTTGATCTGCAGCACCTCGTACGGTCCGCAGTAGTCCAGGATTCGCGCGTCGATCTCATCGATCAGCGGCTGCCAGCCGTCACCTACGTACTGTCGTTCTGTAGCGAGTTCAGCCACTTGGACTCCTTCAGCTCATAGATGTTGGTCACCTCGGCGTCCTCCGTCGGATGCCGAGCCTCGCAGTTGTCGCAGTACGGGGAGTCGGGAGACTCCACGTCGTTGGCGCACCGGTTCAGATGCGTGCCACTCGGAACCGGGTGGATGATCACGCAGATACACCGGTGAGTCTGACCCTCCTCACGCCTCGGGATCGGGATCTCGCTCATGGAGCTCCTTCCGGTTCTCGAACTCGCCCTTGATCCGGATCCAGGACTGACATGCGTGCTGGAACCAGATCAGCCAGCCGATCGCGGTGTCGCGATCCAGGACCGAGTTGATGTGCGGGAGCGGGATCAGCTCCATCTGTGGCTTCGAGAGCCCACCCGAGTGGACCTCGATCTGATCGCTGATCCCGTCCCACCGGAAGGTGAGCATGCGCTCGTGATCGTGGAAGGCCATGTAGGTGGTGACCTCAGTGAACGCTTGCGTCACTGCCCACCCCCAGCACGACCATCAGCCAGAGCCCGACCAAGAACAAGCCGGCAACGAAAGCAGCAGATGAGTGCCCAGTTCGTCTTGCTCATGAGGCCAACCAGCTCTTCTCGGTGATGTCCTGACCCAGGCCACGACGCAGGAACCTGGTCACGGCTTTGGCTGCCTCGTACCGATCGACATGTGGTCCGTCGGGTTTGGGCCAGCGGCGCTGTCCGAACTCCATCGTGGGAGTGACGGGGGCTGTGCGGACGACACGCCCACGCAGGACAGTGCATTGTTCGCCCGGCTTGGCCCGACACATGTGAACAGGGCAGTCCACATCGATCGCATTGACCTTGTCGTTCATGGGATGTGCTCTCCCTTCGCCAGGGACTCGATCAGCCTGTCGACTGCCTTCTTCTCCTGTGGCAGCAGCGTGTTGTACATGGCGATGATGCGAGTGGGCTCGGAGTCACCGGTGGAAGGCTGACGCTTCCGGCGCTCATCGGCCTCCATGCACCGTGCGATCCGCTCGAGGGCAGCGGCGACCCGTCCATCCGGCATCAGCGGTACCCCTTCCCGGTCCAGGTGTGGCAGTTGCCGCAGTAGCCCTCGCGTACGTCGTTCGGGTTGTGCGAGGTCATTCCGCACTGGGGGCAGGTGAACGTGTTCTGAGGGTGCTCGGAGCAGTGTCGGCCCGAGCAGGGGGTGATCACTCCGGCCACGATCTGGCTGGGGTGCTCCGGGCGGATCACCCGGCTGTCGATTGTGCGGTGGTTCGCCATCTCTTCTGTCTTCCTCTCTTGGATGGGTGAGGGCCCGGGTAGATGTGCACCCGGGCCCTCGCTGGTGGAATCAGTCGTTGATCCCTGGACCGTCCATCGCTTCCTCGATGGTGAGCAGGGCATCGGACATGCCGTTGACCCAGCCCTCGGTCGTGTTGCGGTTGCGACGCTTGACCCTGCCCTCGGTGAGCTTTCTCAGCTCCTCGTGCTGCTTGCCGCGCAGCTTGATGAGCGCGAGGTTGATGCGCTCGAGGCACTCGATCGCCTCTTCGCCGTCCTCCACGTCGAGGACGAGGTGCATCGGGACATCGGCGCGGTGCTTACTCATGGATGTGAGCCTTCGCGCTGATCAGCCGGACTCCGTGTACACCCTGCAGTGTCTTGGTGGGGGTAGACGGGGGTTCCTTGCAGGGCTCGCCTGGCTTGGCTTTGCAGACCGTGCACTCCTGTGCCATGGCCAGCTCGAACAGCGTGGTGTAGTCGTTCATTGACTCCTCATCTCTACCAACAGTCGTCCCCAGGCCGAGCCGGTCGGCTCCCACAGGTGGCGGACACCACCGCCAGCGCGGCGCACCGTGTAGTGCACCCGGTCGGGCTGGCTCGCGTGGAACCAGACCTTGAGAACGGTCATCGGACGATCACCGTCTCGTCGTCGACGATCTCCAGCTTGTGGTAGTGCTTGTACTCACCCGAGGTGGCGGAGGCGATCATCTTCGCTGAGTCCATGACCAGCGGGTTGACCTGGATGTGCTTGTGCAGGGGCTCGGCCTTGGCCTTGACCCTGGGTGTGCGCTTCTTGGTGACCGCCTTGCGGATCCTCCGCGGGGTGGCCACCTCGATCACCGGTGCCTCCTTGTCCGCGGCGTTCGCGGCCAGGTTGGACTTCGGGGCGTCACCGGTGGTGGTGGTGTACGCCAGTTGTGAGCCGGACTCCGGCTCGGTGTTGCCTGTCTTCCTGTCAGACATGACTCTCTTCTCTCTCTTCATGGAATGACCTGGGGCAGATGCTCCGGGCCGAGGTAGTGCTGACATCCGCAGTACATGCCGGGTCGTTTGTCGCTCCACCAGACCCGGTAGAAACACTTCCCGGTGTCCTGGTTGTGGAACGCCATGTGGTGGCCGCAGCCACAGATGGCGTTGAGGTCTCCCATCCTCAACTCCGTGGATCGGCCAGACCCCCGCCGGCCGAGCCAGTAGCCGATCAGCACCAGCGGTGCTGCCAGCCATGCGCCCAGGATCACGTTCCCTAGGGCGCTGAAGATCACGGTCACGACGGCTACTCGTGATCGAGCATGTCGTCGAGCACCGAGAACGGAACCTTGTCGTTGAAGATCAAGGGCCTGTCCGAGGACTGCTCGTTGATCTTCTGCTGCTCGCGGTACATCCGCCAGCCGAACTCGTAGCCGAACGCCCAGCCGCCGGTGGCGAAGGCGATGATCAGCAGGATCCACAGTGGGGTGTTCATCTTCATTCGTTTCCTTTCATGGGGTGGGGTGGAGCAGGCCAGGGCAGTCTTGTCCGGGTCGTCCTGGCCTGCTCCGGCACTACGTGATCAGTGCTTGATCACGAGCTCATGGCCGTAACTAGCGGCCAGGGTGGTGGCGATGTCGACCACGTTCGCGATGTTCAAACCACCGTTGAACAGTGCGGTCTCGTCCTCCTCGATCCCGATCAGCTCGCAGGCCCGGAACTCGATGTCATGGACCTCGCCGAAGATGTCCATGCAGTTGTCGGCGGTGACCTCGTCGCCAACCTCCGGCTCCTCGTCGTCGGTGATCATCTTGTCGCCGTACATGACCACGATCGTGCCGGCCACACAGCCCGTGGACGGGCAGACGACGTGCCGGCTGAGCTCGGTGGTGGAGTCGACCTTCTCCTTGGTCACGGTGCCTGAGCCCCAGCTGGCCTGCATCCAGCGGAGCCAGCCCTTCTTCTCCGGGCGCTCAAGTTCGGGGTGCTTGAGGTAGTAGCGCTCGAGCTTGTCGTCGTCGTATGCGTGTTGTACTGCTTCCTGCAACCGAGTGAACTGCTTGGTATCCATCTCTGCCTTTCCTGGTAGGGGTGGAGCTGCCAGACTGGTAGCTCCTTTCATGGTTGGGCAGGGCCCCGGGCGGATTGACTCCCTTCCCGGGGCCCTGTTGATCCCGCTTCTACAGGTCACACATGAGCGTCGATGGCGGCGGCGACCGCCTCGAGCTCTGCTGCCTCGTTCCGAGCGTTACGGGCAGCCATCCGGAGCATGGCGGCAAGGGCCAGATCGGGCTCCTGCCCTGCCGCCTTCTCCCAGCGCTCCGCGATCCGGTAGAGACGAGTCGAGGCGTGACGAGCCTGGTTGGACTCGCCACGCTTGGAGGTCTCGTTCCATCCCGCGCGGAGCGTGTAGTGGTTCTTCGGGGCCGGCACGCTGACCACCAGGTCCGGATCGAACAGGTGGAGATCGAGCGCAGCGTTGCAGACCCTGTTGGGGGACAGGCCAAGTGACAGTGCCACCTGGTCGTAGCGCCCACCGTTGGGGTTGGTGAGCAGCCATGCCTTGACCCAGGTCATGGCGTCGAACCTCTTGGAGCCGGGCTGTGGCTCCTGTCGCCCAGTCACGACAAGGGTCACTTCCCCTCACCGAGCAGGACCCGCAGCTCCTCCTCGAACCTCGAGTCGGAGATCGGGAGGGCGAAGCCACCGGCCCAGGACTCGAGCTTCCGAGCGTTGTACCGCAGCGACTCCGCCACCTTGATGGCGGCGTCGGCACCTTCACTGTCGTGCTGGTAGTTCGCCACGATGTCGTCGACCATGGCCGACACCTCGAGCAGCACACCCAGCATGGCCAGCCCACCGCGCAGCCGCGGGGGTGAGGACTCGGTACCTCGAGCCTCGCGTTCCTTGGCACCGCGGGCGATCGACTGCTGCATCGCCCTGCCCGCGTCGGACTTGGTGACCGCCTTGTTCACCGCCCGGAGCAGGTTGGGGTTGTCCACGATCACCTGCGCCACGGCATCGGGCTGCGCCTCGATGATCGCCGCGATCCGGTACTTGGTCGTACCTTCGACGGTGTCGGCCCAGCCCTTGCCGGTCAGCTCCTTGGTGAACTCGCGCAGCGTCAGCCCAGCCTTCTCGGCCTGGCCGATCTTGCGGAGCAGAGTGCCGTCCACCTCGATGTGCTGACGTGCGATCTCGATCGCCCAGCGGGGCTTGATCTTGATCCGCCTTGCCTTGGAGACACCCAGGAAGGCAGCCCCAGCCTGCTTGCGCTGCCGGACGTAGGAGTCCGACTGGCCGGTGATCTCCATCACCAGCACCTTGGCTGCGGTGGCCTTCTTCGAGTCGGTGATCCGACCCAGTTCTGTGGTGAGCTGCCACCAGGCACCTCGCCACTCGCCGTCCGCCTTCCGACGGTCGGCCTCTGCTGACTTCTCAGCCAGCGCCAACTGCTTGATATCCACGATAGGCAATCCTCCTAGGTTGTATGTCGTGTGAATACCGGATTCGTTTGATCTTGTCTACAAACAGAAGGACCCGGACCTGCCGCACGGGGATACGACAGGTCCGGGCCCTCGTTCAGGCAGCCCGATCTCCCCCGATGATCGGAACGCCTGGCTGCTGACACTCGCGGCGCATCGAGTAGTTCGCCATCTGCTTCAGCGCACCCTCGTTGTGCCGGATCGCCAGCAGCTGACCTACCCAACCATCGGGTGTGGGTAGGACACCATGCTCACGGTCATACATCTCCGAGGCGACACACAGGTTGGCCAGCCGGCACCCGTGCTCGTCGATCAGGGAGATGTTCCCGTGCACTCCGCCACCACCGCGGAGCTCGTACAGACCGCCCTCTGAGCCCCGCACATGGATGCTCTCGGCTTCCACCCACTGGACTCGCTGTTCGGCCGTCAGAAGCGACAGGAACAGCTCCTCGGCCCTGTTGTGGGCCTCGGTCGCCTGCGCCTGGAGCCGTTGCTGCTGCTCCAGGCGTCGACGGTTCTCAGCCTCCCGTCGACGCTGCTCGATATCGCGTGTGCGCTGCACCTCGGCTTCGATGACCGCGATGGCTTCGCGGGTCGGCAGGATGGCCTGACGAGCAGCCTCCTCGACATGGGCGATGGCGGTGTTCCATCGGTTCCAGGTCTCGGCCTGTTCGTCGGTCCAGACGTACCGGAAGTGGTTCCCGGTAGCCGTGGTGGTGGTCGCGGTCCAGCTGTTCCAGATCTCATCCCTGGTCACGTTGATCCACCCCGCTGTGTTGGTGGTGGTGAGCGTGATGTAGGGCGTGTTGACCGAGGTGATGGCAGCACCACCGGCGGTGATGTTCCAGTCGCCCGTGGTGTAGGTGATCCCACCGGTCGGGGCGTACCTCTGCCATGACTGGTCGGAGCCGATCCGTTCCCAGCCCTGATCGCCTGGCAGAGCTCGAACCGCAGCCATGCGCGCTGGGTGCGTGCGCCGGCCGTACAGGTACCGGCGATGTCGTGCCGGCCAACGCTGGTCCAAGCAAGGCTGGCCTTCCACGGCTCGACATCTCGGACATGCCGCTGCCCAGACCTTCCGCCGTCGCCTAGCCACCGACCAACTGCTTGGTCATGATGATCTTCGACTGGGTCGGGTCGAACTCCCGGATCACCTCGCCCTGCTCGCCCTTCGGGTCGACGGTGTAGGCGATCATGCCCTTGTCCTTGGCCTTGTGGAACGCCTCCTTCGCGGCCTTGACCTCGTCCTTGTCCCGCGGATCCCACATGATCCGCAGGTCCCCGTCGGCGGTGGGGATGGACAGCATGCTCTTCTCGAGTACTTCAGTCATCTGTGTTGCCTTTCTGTGTCGGAACAAAGTAAGGCCCCGACCTGATCACCCGTGGGAATCAGGCCGGGGCCTAGGTTCACCCCGGAGCGGCTCTGATTACTCCGTGGTGAGATCGTGCGGGCACCCGACGTGCCCGGTGGTGATGGGCTTGAAGGACAGCGTCTGGTCGTCCTTCTCCAGCCCCTGCAGCGTGACCTGCACGACGTGCGTGTGCTCGACCGGGGGCTCGACCATGCCGGCCAGCATCTGCGCGTACTGCCGAGTCGCGGTACCGATGGTCGGGTGGTACATGTCCTTGCTGTCTCCGGTGCAGAACAGCCAGACCACGCGGTAGTGGTCAGCGCGAGAGTTCACGCTCGAGGGCGCGCTGGTCTCGATGACGCTGTTTGATTCGGTCAAGGTTCAGTTCCTCTCTCATGGATTGTCTGCCCTTGTGGAACCCGTGCTCGTAGATGACCTTGATCATCGCGATCCGCTGGACGTGGAACCGGACTGGTAGCCCGGTGCCCTCCAACTTCTCGCCGTCTGCACGGCGGATGCAGGGCTCACCCGTCTTGGCGTGGCAGAACTCGCAGGGCAAGTGCCGCGCCAGGTACTGCATCACCTCATGTGGCACTGGAACGATCTGTTCCCGTTGGGGTGCCATCTCCTCTCCTTCCTGGTTGATGGGTTCAACCTCCACCACCCACGCCGTGCCATAGCCGGACCCCCGACCGGCAGGCACCACATCCCCCCAGATGCAGGCGTGGGTGATGGGCCATGAACCCATCGTCATGACGGCAGAAGAACCGGCCCGGGAGAGCATGCCCCACGGCGTGATGGGCGGGCCGGTCCTACGTCTACTGCGGTGATCAGTCCATCACCATGTACAGCACTGGCGCGCCCGGTCCGTCCTGCTGGACCGACCAGTTGTAATACACACCGGACACACTCATCGAGTGCGCCGGCTGGATCGTGGTGCTGTCAGCCACCTGACGCATCAGGCCCAGCCCACCGTGCAGTGCGTTCACCATGCAGCCGGCGGCGTGGAACTCTGCCGGTGTCCTGGCTGCCACCCAGAGCTCGGTGTTGTGGTCCTTCAGCCCTGCGCTACCTGGTGGCGGGTCGCACTTCTCGTACGCTGCTCGGAAGTCCGGCCGAGCGCCCGGCCCGGCGGGGGTAAACCGGAGCCGGGCGACGGCCAGGAGGGCGGTGGCGGCAACTGCCACCGCCAACCCGAGGGAAAAGACGACGTACATCGCGCGCCGCTCCTGCTGGGTCACATCTCCTCCTTGCCGGGGATGACGACCGCGTGGGGACGTACCTGAGCGACGACGTGCTCGGTCACCGCGTCGAAGAACTGGTGGATCCCAGCCTCGACACCGGTGCCGATCCTGCGCTTGGGCTCGTCGGAGAGCACGAACACCGAGTAGTCGGTGACGTTCGAGATCTCCCAACAGCCCGGGATGTGGAAGCCGGCTCCGATGACCAGCTTCTCGAGGTACTCCGTACCCCTCTCGCTGACGTGCTTGGTTGGCCTGTCCGCCCCTATCCGCTTGGCCACGGAGTGGATCACACCCTCGGTCTCGAGAACCTTGATCTCGTAGGTCGAGTTCAGGGTTTCGATCCGGTAGATCGTGCTGATGTTGATTCGCATGGGTCTTCCTATCCCTTGGTTTGTTGGTTGGGCATGCGAAAGCCCCCGGCAGTCTCGGGTCTACCGGGGGCTCTCAGGCCTCAGCGTAACGCACACATTCGGGTATGCGGTCGCTGAGACATACCTATATATTACCATATTCAGGCTATACAGGCAATATATGCACTACATCAGAGGGTTTCGAGCCCTTTTTCGGGGTCGAAACCGGTCCTGGCGATCTTCTCGGCCTTGGCGAAGGTGTCCAGCACCTCCTGCTTGTCCACGGCCCAGTTGTCGTTCCAGTCCGGGATGGTGTTGGCGCACGGGTGGTTCTTCTTGAAGACCTGCTCCATCAGGTCCTCGAGCTCGACCAGCTCGGGGACATCCCGACGAACGATCTGGTACTGCTGGTTGTCGTAGCCACGGCTGTACAGGATCGCGCCGATCGCGCAGACCTGCCGGCCGTTCGGACCGCGCTCGCTGCCGCGCCACCAGCCGTGCTCCTCGAGGTACTCCCGAGAGTCGGCGAGCCAGTCGGCCACTCGCGTCATCATGCCCATCAGTCGTCCCTCTCGATCATCTTGATGGCGTGGTCGAAGGTGTCGACCACCTCGGTCTGGGTCCGACCGGGGAAGTCGTTCCAGTTCGGGATGCCGTGCCAGGTCATCCCGGTCACCTCGACCGCTGCTGCGATCAGCGTGGCGTTGGCGATGCCCTCGGATGCGTCCATGCACACCTTGAACTCACCGCTGCTCAGACTCTCGTTCCTGATGCCGTAGTAGGCCATGTTGATGGCCTGGGCGGCACATACCTGCTTGCCGTCGTCGGACATCGCCGTGCCTTGCGTCCAGCCCCTCTTGACCAGCTCCTTGGCCCGGGTCAGGACGTTGATCACTTGCTCCCTCAGTGGTGCGTACATCTGCTTCCTTTCATGGTGGGGGTACTACTCGTCGGGCTCATCCGCGACGTGGGTGAGCTCCTTCGGATACATCACGACCATCTGGTCGCTGCGTGCGGACTCGGCGGCGGTGACCGTACGGTTCCCCAGCCACCGGTCCACGGTGTCTAGGAAGGTGGTCAGAAACGACGCCTCAGCGTCCTCTGGATGCTCGTCACCGGGCGTCCAGCCGGTCCAGCGTGTGACTAGCACGCTGTGTCCTTCCTCGGCCTGCTCGCGGGTTGCGTACCGCATGCAGTCCAGGTCCCTACTCGAATCCGGACCGAAGACCATCGACTCGAAGATCAGCGGCGGACCCTGGCCGAAGCTGTGGTCGATGCCGATCCACACCGTGCTGATGTGGACACCGCCGGGCAGCTCGGTCCGGCCGATGATCCGTCCGCTGGTGTCTGAGAACAGCCGACCCCACTCGTACATGTCGATCGGCTGACCCTCCATGCCGTAGTAGGTCATGTCTTCCCTTCGTCCACTCGCTTGTCCCACTCCTTCCGGAAGGCGATCTTCTCCTCCTGGGTCTTGGGCACCGGATCGTCGTCGTAGGCACCCAGGACGAACTCCAGACCGGCACGGAGCTCGGACTTGGTCGGGTCACGGTTGACCGCCCGCTGGAAGGCACGGCGGATCTCCACCACCGCGTCGGCCATCAGGTCGGCCGGCTCATCACCCCAGAGACCGATGGGCTCCTGGCCGGTCATCTGGGAGATGCCGCCGTTGGTACCTGCGTCCCACCAGCCCATCACTTCTTCGCCCCTAGCCACGGACCGAGCATCACCTGGGCGTCCTTGAGCGCCGGCTCGAAGCCGTTGTCCCAGGGGAACAGGCCGTTCATGTCCGGCCAGACCAGCTGCAGGGCCGAGATGTCGCCGAACAGACTGGTGGCCATGGACAACGGGTAGTTGTCGTTGTGCACGTCCAGCACCTCGACCACCGCCACCGGATGGTTGGCCAGCACCTCCTCGACCAGGCTGTCCGGGGTGAACCGGAAGCCGTCCTCAATCAGGTGTACCGCAGCCCAGAGCACGCCGTGGGCGTTCTCCTGGGGTAGACCCATCACCACCAGCTCGGGGTGGCTGTAGGTGTGGGTCAAGCCGACCGAGTAGTTCCAGACCACGCCCGGGTCACCCTGCCGGGGGAAGATGAACATGTCCTCCCAGCCGTGGTCCTCGATGTGCTGGAGGACCGACTCTTCTACTTCCTTCCTACCCTTCACGGTTGTTCCTCTCCTAACTTCTTGCAGGTAGCGCAGACACCGAAGGTGAAGATCACCTGGGTCTCACCTCGCATCCGCACCGTGGTTCCTGTGTAGAAGTCGGTCGGCCACGGGCAGTAGACACCGCAGTTGTCGCAGGTGCGCTCCCAGTGATCGAACTCCTCCTTGCTGGCGTTCTCCTCGGGCTCGGTGAGCGGAGTCATCACGAAGTGCGTGGGCAACTTGCTCACATCCCCCATGTGCTCCTCCATCAGAGCCAGCCGTTGGTCGACCTTGGCGGCTAGCCAGGCCGGCTCTGACTCAGGCACGAGCCTTCTCCTCGGCGTAGCGGTAGCCGAGTGCCCAGGCATCCATGTAGATCGCGATCATGAACGCCAGCTCTTCCACGTTGGCATCGGGCCGACCGACCTGCCGCAGGGCGAACCTGACTCGTTGCAGTGCGGTGTAGGTCAGGGACTCGAAGTCGATCATGGTGGCCACGATCTCGGTGACATCCTTCTTGCCCTCGCCGGCCTGGCCATCGAACCAGTTGATCGCGCTGGACAGCTTCCAGAAGTCTGGATGCTGCGGGCGCTTGGGGAACCTCGGATCCCGGAGCGGATCGATGAACTCACTCATCGGGGTTCACCAGCCTGCCGGTGGCATCGACGCCCTCCTTGGTCATCCGCTCCACCTGCTCGGAGATCATCTGCGGGGCGTACTGCAGCGCAGCCAGCATCACCACCGGGTCCTCGTCGAGATCGAACTCGACGGTGACCCGGACGGTGGGACATCCGATGGTGACCCGGATGCCCATCTCGGTGAGCTGGGTGTCGGTCTTGAAGATGATGCTGCGGGGATCTTCGTCGATGATCATCAGTTCATCCCTTGCAGGGAATGGGGACCGGTGATCTCCATCTGGTAGCCCATCTGACCCAGCACCTCCCTGACCCCATAGAGCAGGTCGCTGATGGCGTCTCGGGGGTCGCCGTAGCCGTGCATCCGCAAGCCGGCCTTGCTGTCGTCGTTGAAGTAGATAACGGTCTTGATCCCGTCGTACTCACCCTGTTCCAGCGGCGCACACATCTGGTCGATCAGCTCCGACAGCTGGTCGTAGGCCTCGGTGTGCATGTTCCATTCATCCATCTTCTCTACCTTTCATGGGGGTTCTGGGTGATCACGTAGTCCTGCTCGAGCACGGTCCAGGAGAACTGCGGCTTGCGATCCGCCTCCCTCTTGATCCGGGCCAGGTTGCCTCGAGGGATGTCCTCGAAGTAGACCCTGCGCAGTTCCTCGTAGGCACCCTCACAACTGCTGTGCAGCGTGGCGTACAGCCCGGTGTCCTCGTCGTTGGTGACGAGCACGTAGAGCTTCATGACTCCTCCTAGATGTGCACGTCGACCACGGCCAGGTACACCTCGTCGGGCAACCGGTCGAGCAGCTTGGAGAACTCGCGCTCCCAGATGGACTGCTCCTTCTCGTTCGAGACGGTGCCGAACCAGCCCATCCGACCCTGCTCGTGCCACTCACCATCGAGGAGCAGCGCGTGGGTCTCGGCTACTCCTGCTCGAGCACGAGCCACATAGGTCTCGCGTCCACCGGTGTGCACGCACCACATCTCGACCGGGTCGTCCATGAACGGCAGCAGGTTGACCTTCTGCAGGGCCTGGATCCATACCTGGTCGTGGTACTGCCGGCGGGCCTCGTCGATGATCCCGCGACGTTGGTCGGTCCAGTCCTCGACCGACACCGGAGCGACCACGCTGCGTTGCTCGATCGCCTCCTGCACCGCCTGAGCGTCGGGGGTGCTGGCCTGGGCCTTCAGCACGTAGCCGTCGTAGGTCTCGTCCGGGTCCTGGTCGTGGTCGAAGTAGACCCGGCGCACCGTCTCCTGCCAGGACTCCGGCAGCGGCAGACCCACGGTGGCCTTCTCGAACTCGTCGTAGATCTGGTCGGCCTGAGTGCCGGCCATGGCCCGCATTGCCTCGAAGTCGATGTCGCCCTTGCGCGCGAGATCGGCCCTGGCCTCGAAGTTCTCGTCCTCGGGATCACCGAAGACGCCACCGTTGCCGAGCACGGCATCCTGGGAGCCGTCGTAGGTCTCGATGGTCTCCTCACCGAAGACCCGGTCGTCTCCGACTGGATGACCCTCGGTCAGCTTCTTGCGCCACTGGGGGAGCGGGACACCACCCAGGCTGACCTTCGGCTTGAGCTGGTAGAACCCGTGCCATCTGCCACCGAGCTCCCACCAGTCCCAGCGAGACCGGCGGTTGTAGGTGCACAGGTAGCCGAACCGGTCGTTCTCCGCGTCGTAGATGCCGCGGTCCCGACCGTTGCTGTGGTACCCACCCACGGCCATCTTGGTCCACTCGTTCCAGGCCTCGAGGTTGCCCTCGGTCACGTACTCCTCGAACGGCGCGATCGGACCATCACCATCCTCGGTACACGAGTCTGGGTTGGCCCGGTAGTACTCCACGGCCATCTCGACATGCTGAGCCTCGAGCCACTCGGGGTAGGGCTCGACATCCTCTTTGTTCTCATCGAACGGATCGAGCAACCACTCGAGCTGACCCAGTGCTTCTTCTGCTGTTTCCGCATCACGAATCACCACAGTCACTGTGGAGTGACTCATCTTCTCGTCCTCTCATCGGTTGGGGTTATGCGGACATGCAAAAACCCCCGCATCCGACGGTATGGCTACCGTCCGACACGGGGGTCAGTGCTTTGACAGGGCTCCTGCCCTCCAGGGAACCGAGGGCAGGCGTCATTAACGCACAAGTACATTATATCAAAAGCACTACAAAAGCACAATGGCCAGTGACAACGGATTGTCACCGGCCTTTCGGGAGGATCGATGCCCCGCAGGGCGGGGCCTTACTCGTTGGCCTCCATTGGAGACCTGTGCGGAACCTCCATGAGCTGAGCTCATACGTATATATTACTACAAACACGACATGCAGTCAATACTATACGTGCACTCCCCAGCCGGTGTAGGTGCTCTTGGTGGAGATCATCACCTCGAGGTGGACCCGACTGATCGACTCGGTGGAGTTCGGCTTAATCAGCGACTCCAGGTGTGCTCGAGACACGACCTCGTTGATGTTGACCTTGAGCAGCGCCTCCAGGTGCTCCCGGGAAACCACCTCGTTGGGGTTCGGGACCAGCAGCGTCTCGACGTGCTCACGGGAGACTCGTTCCTGGGTCATACGACATCGAACCCGGCCTGCAGTGCGTTCACGTCCGAGACCGTCCAGAGGGCACTGTTGGACGGCTTCACGTAGTAGTTGCCACCCCAGATGGCGGTCCAGGAGCCGGTGACCATGGGCTGGGAGCTACCGGAGGTGATGGTGCCGCCGGACTCCTTGATCGTGGTCTTGATGTTGGCCGTGCCGGCGTCGGACTTCTGGCAGTACAGCCCCTCCCGGATCCCGTAGACCAGGTTGGCGTTGGCCGGCAGGTCGTTCAGGTTGTACAGGTCTCGAGTCCCGGTGGTAGCCGCCGCGGTGGAGACGTAGTCGGTGGTGTTCACCGGGATCTCGTCCACGGCACCCCAGTTGGGTGCGGTCGATGGCGTCCAGCCGGTGGTGTCACCGGCGGCGGTGGGCACCATGGTGACGATCTTCAGGTCACCCAGGAAGTCGTTGTTGGGCCGGCCCTGGGTAGCGGTGGCATCGACACCGTCGCAGATGTAGATGTCGTCATAGTTGTTCGCGAACACCCCACCACCAGAGAAGAACTTGGTCGAGAGCACGCTGCCGGTGACCGAGGAGGTGGCGATCCCGGACAGGTTCAGTACCTCCTTGTCATCGAGCCGGACTACACAGCTGCCGGCGGAGGTGTGCAGCACACCCTTCATCGCGTAGTGGTGCCACTCCTGGTAGAAGATCGGCTGGTGTCCAGACGACGTGCCGAGCAGGGTGCCAGTGGGACTGGTACGTCTGGCTTCGATGAAGCCGGCGGTGTTGACGGTGATGCACAGCTGACAGGTGGGGTTCGCACCCGGGGCATCGGAGCAGAAGCCGATCACCAGCGAGTTGGACCCACCCAGTGACCCGGATCCGAAGTAGCAGGCGGTGCCCATGATGCAGGTGGCCGCTGCCGAAGGCAGGTTGATAATCCGTCCGTTGCCGTTACCCGGACCATTGCCGGCTCCGTTGGAGGAGCCGTCTCGTCCAGTTCCAGCGCCGGACCAGGGGTTGGCCGAGACGTACTCCGGCTTCGGGACCAGGACGGCATCCTGGAGGCCGTCGAAGAAGAGCAGGGTCATGTCGCCACCACCTGGACGGTCAGATCGCTGCCGGCGGTCGAGGATCCGATCTGAGCCACGGTCACGGTCAGGTACTCACCGCTTGCCCAGGAGGTCACCGCGGGCGTTCCGGTGGCCGTGTTGGACCCGGCAGCGATGCTCGGACGGCCGGTGCCCCCGGTGAAGATGGTGGTCCCGTTCTTCAGCACGTCCACGATCACCGCCGAGCCGGCTGGAGCAGCACCGACCGAGGCTCGGACCGCACTGATCGTCCTCGAAGCACCGGTGTCGTTGTACATCCGAGCGGTCCCGGTGGTCACCGTCAGACCGCCGCTTACTCCCCACAGATAGGTGGTCGGACCGGCTGGTCCGTTCGCTCCCTTCAGGGAGGAGATCATCACCGGCCAGAGCACTCCGGACCCGGGAGTGAAGGACAGGTCCAGGCCGTAGTTGGGACCGGTCGCCCCACCGGTGGGCGGATAGACCCCGATCCCGGTGGAGTTGTACCAGTTCTGGACCGGAGTGATGTCGGTGGTACCGGCCACTGTGGAGCTGTTGTAGCCGAACCCGACGCCGTTGCAGTCGTAGGCGATCACCACGTTCTCACCCACGGTCACGGTGTGCGGGGTGATCGGTACCTCCTCCCAGCCCACCGGGTGTCCGGCCTCGCTGCTGGTGGCCGAGGTGATCAGAGTGCCGGTGGAGGTGTAGAGCCGGACCGCTCGCGAGGTGACCGAAGTGTCGGCCCGGTAGAACCGGATCGCGGTGACGGTGCCGATCACGTTGAACTGACACTGGGTGCCGAAGCTGTAGGTACCGGATCCGGCTCCGGGTGGAGTGACCACGGTGTAGATGTGCTCCGCAGCCGGGATGCCGCTGGCCTTCGGGCCGTACTCGGTGGTGCTCACGGTGTCGATGTAGAAGTCACCCGGGTTGCCGGTTCCCGTGCTCGGAGCTCCGATACCGGCGAGAGTGAGGTTGCCCTGGGGACCGGTGGCACCGGCCAGACCGGTGGGTCCGATAGGCCCTTGTGGTCCAGTGACGCCGGCTACGCCCTGGATTCCCTGGATCCCTTGCGGTCCCGGTGGTCCATTAGGGCCGATCGGACCGGGAATGCCGGCCTGTCCGGGAACACCGACCAGGACACTGGGCTCCTGGGTGTAGACCGTGGCACTGCCTACCGGTACCTCGACGGTGACATCACTGACGTTGGCCGAGGCGAACTTCTGGACCGTGCCCAGGTCCAGGTCCAGGTTGATCACCTCGACCGGATCGACACTCATGGACGGGTCACATCCAGCTCAGCTGCGAACGAGCCGGCGATCACGGTCCACGGATCACCACCACCACCATCGTTGAGCTGCAGGTCCCAGACCCCCTTCTGGGTCTCGTTGGAGCCCAGCCAGGTGGTCACTGCTGGTCCCGGCCACTTCACCTGACAGATCCCGTTGGTGGCATCCAGGATGGTGATCACCGCATCCAGGTGAGCCACGTCGGGTGGAGAGGTACGAGCCTGAGCGGTGATGGTGTACCCGGTCAGGTCGACCGCGATCCCGCCGGCTCGGATGGTGAGCTGGAACTGGTTCCGGTCGCCGGCTCGGACTCCAGCGAGGTCCACGGGAGCCGGGGAGAGATCGATCTCCGCCATGCCACCAGCCTATGAAGGGACTCCATCCATACCGTGGGAGTGAGATGGCAGCCTGGAAGGACAAGTCCACCGGTGAGCAGCTGGTCCTGTTGATCGCGTTCACCGTCTGCGGCTATGTGGTCGTGGTCGGGATGACTCTGGTGTTCCTGGCGATCTTTAGGCCCAGTGACTCAACTTCTAACGCAGCGAAGTCGATCGCGGGCATCATCAACACACTGATCGGTCTGCTCGCCGGCTTCCTGGCCGGAAGGACCGAGCTGAGGACTCGAGACAGGGATGGCGAAGGGTAAGACATCGGTGCTGGGAGTGCTGGCTTATGGGGCGTCAGCTCTACTCGTCCTGGGTGGAGTCACCTTCGCCACCGTCGCTCCGAGTCTCTCCTCCGGTGAGGCGGCGCAGGTACCCGCTACCTCGAGTCCTACGGGGTCTGGTTCCAGTACTGGACCAGCTGGGCCACCAGGACCGACAGGACCCAGAGGACCAAGAGGGCACTCAGGCCCGCCAGGACGAACAGGATCACCAGGACAGCGAGGTCAGACAGGCGTAGCTGGTGCCACGGGCCAACCAGGAACCACAGGATCACCAGGTCAGCCAGGAGGAGCAGGACCACGAGGCCAATCAGGAGCTCGGGGTCCACAAGGCCAGCGTGGGGCCGATGGCAAGCCAGGGAAGGACGGGAAGACCGGTCCTCGAGGTCCGAGAGGAGTACCAGGACCACCTGGACCCTCCGGTGCACCTGGATCGGTGGGGCCGTCCGGTGCTCCTGGTACCCCCGGTCCTACGTGCCCACCTGGTTACACCGGTATGCAGCTGGGTGTGCACGAGCGTGATCCCACCGACCAGACGATCACGATCTTCGCCTGTGTTCTCGATGGTCAGGTGCCGTGAGGCGGCAGCTCCCCTTCGCTCCGGCTGGGGCCTCCGCTACGGGGGCTTCCGCCGCCGAAGGCACAACGAATCATCTATATATGGAGTTAAGGCGCGCGCGCGCGAGGCTCCATGCCCTGCAGGTCACTCACGGAGCACTATGGTCTCTGACCTAGGAACCGCTTAGGGCGTTCTGGTAGTCACCCGGTTGTCCTGTACGCCTGGTATCACAGAGCCAGGCCTGGCCTCTGGTCCGAGTGCGGAGAAGGTGGTGGATGAACTACCATCGACACCGCGACACTGACATCGCGACCGTAGCCCTCGTCATCGGGGGCTGCAAGAGGCCCCGGGGTCCAGCCGACCGGCCGGGGCCTCTTTTATGTCCTGAACCCGGGTAGTACAGACCGATCTTCGTGACAGAACGAACCCGCACCCAGATGTGGTTTCGGGCTCACCCCAACGGGCGTACGTTGCCAGGATGCCGACGGTCTGGATGCGTGCCGATCCCAAGCACCGCCGGCGTTTCCACCGCACCCCCGACTGCCACCAGCTGACCAAGGGCGTGGCCAAGGGTGAGGATCATCAGCTGCTCCAGCTGGACCTGACGCAGTGCCAGGCTCGTCCCTGCGCCACCTGCTATCCCGACGCGCCTCGAGTCAAGATGCGGCATCCGTACTGCCCCATCTGCGAGTCGACCTACGCCTGCCGGCACAACGGCGGAGTGGAGGTGGTGCTGCCCGATGGGCGTCACCGATACCTCTGGCCGGACAGCAACCAGATGCCGTACTACAGACATGTAATACAAGAGCAGGCATTGCAGGACAAGCCAGCTACCACATAGAGTGAGCAGTTCCCGGACGAGCGTGTGAGACGAGCACACGAAGGGACCAACCATGGCAGGAGCCTCGGCTGAGGCATTGCTGATCTCAGCCCTGATCAACACCGGTACGGTCGGTGCTGAGTGCCAGTACGGCATCAGCGCCGCGGACTTCGTCGGCTACTCCGAGGAGTACAACTGGCTGGTCAACTACCTGGAGACCTACGGCGAGCAGCCCTCGGCCCCGGTGTTCGCGGTGAAGTTCCCCGGCTTCCCGGGCAGCGAGCACGCCAACGTGCGCTCGGCAGCCCAGGCGGTGCACGACGGGGTGAACCGCAGGCGGATGGCCACCGCGGTCACCGAGGCCACCCAGATGATCGCCCTGGACCAACTGGATGCGGCCTACGACCTGCTGAAGAACTCCCAGCCCCGGAGTGCGGCACCGCTACCTCGAGCACTGCTCACCGATGCCACTCATCTGGACGAGTGGCACGCCCGGCATCGGTCGATCGAGTTGCCCTACCCCACCCTGCAGCGGCACACCGGCGGGATCCGCGCCGGCAACCTGTGGTACGTCGCGGGTCGGCCCGGCCAGGGCAAGTCCGCGCACCTGTCGAACTTCGGCCAGCACGGGGTGCTGACCGGCAACCGGGTGTTGATGTACAGCCTGGAGATGAGCATCGAAGAGGTCCGGGCCAGGTTCCACGCCAGCCTCGGTCAGGCGATGGGCTACAAGGCGCTGACCCTGACCAACCTGCGCGACCGGGTGGTCGACGAGGCCATGTACCGGCGGTTCATGGACGAGCTCTCAGAACGCCTTCTGACGGCCGGAGGATGCCTGGACGTACACACACCCGCCGACGGTCCTGTGAGCCCCTCAGTGGTGGCCTCCAGGGCCTCTGAGTACGACCTGGTGATCATCGACTACGTCTCCCTGATGGCTGCCGACGGTGGTGGCTCGGCGGTGGACGACTGGCGGGTGCTGGCCAAGATCAGCAACAGCCTGAAGCAGATTGCTCTAGCACAGAAGTGCGCATTGCTCTGCGCGGCCCAGATCAATCGCGACGGGGACACCGGCAGCGCTCCCCCGAAGCTGAAGAACCTGGCCCAGTCCGATGCCCTGGGTCAGGACGGCGACGTGGTGCTGACCATGCGCAGCAAGCCGCACGACGTGGCCACCGCGTTCAGCATCGAGAAGAACCGGCACGGCACCTCCGGCATCCACTTCCACACCACCTTCGACCCCAACCACGGCCGGTATGAGGAGATCACCGCGGACGCCGCGGAGGACCTGGTGATCAACGCCGAGGTGATGGCCGAGGACGGCCCCACGATCCCCCACCCGAAACTGCGGGTGATCAAGAGCAAGGACGAGCTATGAGCATGACCATCCCCAAGCCGAGGGTGCAGATGCCGATCAGCCACTACCTGTGGCTGGGCATCACCCGGTTCAAGTGCATCGAGCCGCACTGCGACGGCAAGCACCATGTGTGGTGCTCATGCGGGCACTGACCCTGAGCGAGGCGCTGCGCTACGGGCACGGGGTGGAACGTCCCTTCCTGTGCCCGGAGCACGGTGACTCGAGACCCAGCGCGAGCGTGAACATCGTCAAGGGCGTGTGGTACTGCTACACCTGCCATGCGCACGGTGACCTGACCGGTGAGGCGAAGCTGGCCGAGCCCGACTACGGGCAGATGGGTCTGTGGATCGACCACAAGCTGAACGGGCACACCACCTACCCCGAGTCCTGGCTGAACCAGTACGACGCCGGCCCGGTGCATCCCTACTGGCTGGAGCGGGTAGGCGAGTCAGCCGCCCGCGAGTTCAGACTGGGCTATGACCCGCTGGCAGACGCCGTCACCTACCCGCTCAGAGACGCCTCCGGCCAGGCCATGGGGGTGGTCCGACGGAGCCTGGGGGATGTAGGTCCGAAGTACCGATACCCAGCCGGCGTCGACGTAGGGCATCTCCTGTTCCATTACACCCCAGACCACCGCGATGCGGTGGTGTTGTGCGAGGGCGCGTTGGATGCGATCGCCCTGTGGAACGTGGGGATCGACGCCTTCGCCATCTACGGATCACGCCTCTCCGAGTACCAGGTCGAGCTGATCGACAAGATCGATCCGGTCAGCGTCTACACCTGCTACGACCTGGACAACGCCGGCTGGCAGGCGCACCGGGAGACCGACAAGCTGCTCCGCGGACGGCTGGTGGTCCGGCTGACCTGGCCCAAGCACTGGGGCAAGGACATCGACGAAGTCAGTGAAGGTCATCGGCGTGTTGTAGTCAAAGGTCTGGTCTCGTCGGGTCTCGCGTGTATAGAGTGACTGCATGCCAGAGGACTACGAGTACGAATCGGGGCACAAGACCCCGAGGGAGAAGCAACAGCAGGTTCTGACGGCTCTCGCTCGAGTGGGCCGTGCCGGCCTCACCTCGCGCGAGTTCGCGAAGATCATGACGCCCGGTGACGAGTCGGCGGTCAACGGCTGGGGATCAGCGTTCTCGGTGCTGCACAAGCAGGAGCACCTGATCGTGGCCCTGGCCGAGCGCCGCGAGGATCACCACGTCTACGTGATGCCCGAGTACATCGACGACCGGCTGACCTGGCCGGGCTATGAGCACAAGGGCACGGGAGCGCCGTGGGTGATCGTCCGGGAGATCCACTGCAAGACGTGCACCTGCAACCAGGAGAACTGATGGACAACCCGTTGGTAGATGACTACCTCGAGGCCAGGCGGGAGCGTGATCGTGCCGTGGCCCGGTACGAGGAAGCCTCCGCCCGGCTGATCAAGCAGATGGAGGCCGACCAGCGGAAGAGCTTCCGGTGGCAGGCAGATGGCCACGCTCAGACGCTGACCTACGTGCAGAACCGCACGACGGTGGTCGACGAGCCCGGTCTGCGCAAGGCACTGACTGCGAAGGTGTTCGACCGGTACACGAAGCGGGTGATGGATCGGAAGCTGATGGAGGCCGCGCTGGACGCCGGTGACGTGGACTACAAGGTGTTCGCGAAGTACGCCCAGATCAAGCCCAGCAAGCCGTTCCTGAAGTACTCGACGAAGGACGCCGATGAGTAGTCCGAGCATGGGCCGAGTGGTGCACTACCGCTCCTACGGCAGCAAGGACGGCCGGTACGAGCCGGCCTGCCGGGCGGCGATGGTGACCGAGGTCCACGATGACGAGGAGGTCGGGCTCGTCACCTTCAACCCGACCGGGATCTTCTTCGACCGGCGTGTCCGGCACGACGAGGATCAGGACCCAGGAACCTGGCACTGGCCAGAGACGGTAGGAGACTAATGGCCAAGATCGTGGATGCCAGCGAGGTCAAGAGGACCACGCGCAAGGCACCGGCGACCCGGATGATCGAGTCGTTGCCGCCTGGTCACATGACCGCGCGTCAGGTGGCGGAGAAGTTCGACGTGAATATCGAGACGATCCGTCGGTTGTCGCGCGCCAAGACCCCGGACGGCAAGGACAAGTTCCACGCGCCGTCCAAGGCAGTCCAGGCCGGCGAGCTGGTCATCTGGGTCTACACCCCCGATGACGTGGACGAGCTGGCGGAGTACTTCGGGGAGGCCCCCGGGAAGACGAGGAAGCGTTCGTGAAGGTAGAGCCAACCATGAAGGGAGACACGTCCTACGTCCTGTTCACCGGCGACACGATCACCTGTGGGGTCACCCACCAGATCGATGTCGGTCGGGACAGGTCGTGGGTCAAGTACGAGGCGACCACCAAGGTCCAGCCTGGTGAGAGTGCAAACGACGCAGAGACACGGGCCATCGGCCACGTCAACGAAGCCGTCATGGAAGCAGTACTCAGAACAGTCGAGAGTGTGAGGAACGCCTGATGCAGTTCGGAAAGAGCAAGGAAGAGATCAACGAGCAGATCCCCAGTGGTGGTGGCGACTTCATGCGCTACCTCAAGGACGGGGACACGACCTTCCGCATCCTGCAGGAGGTCCCGGAGTGGAAGTACTTCGCGGAGCACTTCAACCCCAACGGCTACTCGTTCCCCTGCAACATGCAGGAGGACTGCCCGGGGTGTACCAGTGACAACGAGAAGATGAGCAAGCGGCAGAAGCGGGCCGCGTTCAACGTGCTTCAGTCCGCGCAGGGCCAGGACTACGTCAACGTCTACAAGGTCGCGATCACCGTCGCGGACAAGCTGGAGAACCGGTACAACCGGCTGCAGACGATCACCGACCGGGACTACACGATCACCCGGTACAAGACCAGCGGTGACCGGTACGACTTCGACGTGGAGGGTGGCATGTCCACGCCGGTGGACCTGAGCAAGTACGAGCTCAAGGACGTGGAGGCGATGCTGGCCCAGCAGTGGGAGGACTCCTGGGGCAACGGCCAGCAGGCCCAGGCCAATCGTCAGGGGCTCGAGCAGCCGCGGCGTGGTGCGATGGTGATCAGCCGCGAGCAGCCCGAGGATCCCCCTTTTAAGGAGCAGGTCGTCAGGGAGGCCGACCTGCGCCAGATGAGCAAGGAAGACCTCCTGCTGCTGATCAAGAAGGACATGGGTGCTGCTCCGCCCGAGTCCCTGAGCACGGTCAACGAGATCGTCGACTGGCTGATCGGGCTGCAGCCCTGAGTGGACGCGAGCGGGGCCCGAGCCCCCGTTAAGGCCCCGCTCGCCCCTCCCCCCGGCTCCATCTGTAGATGAAACGACCCACCATGAGGAACGTGACGCGGGAATGAGGATCATCCGTACCCCGCGCATCGAGCGGATCCCGTTCTGGCATCTGCACGCGCACAGTCGGTACAGCGTGAACGACGCCATGCCCACGGTCGAGGCGATGGTGTCTCGAGCAGCGGCGATGGGGCAGCCGGCGCTCGCGATCACCGACCACGGGAACATGGCGGCGTCGGTGGAGTTGTACCAGCACTGTAGGAAGATGGGGATCGCTCCATTCCCAGGGTCCGAGCTGTACTTCGTGCCCGACACCGCGCAGTACCGCTCGGACCGGGCGAACCGCCAGGTGAAGGCGACCATGTACCACCTCGGTGTGGTCGCCTACACCACGCAGGGCTACGAGAACCTGGTGCATCTGAGCACCGCGACCCACCACAACCACCACTGGAAGCCGCTCGCGGACTACGCGATGTTGGCTCAGTTGGCCGATGATGGACGCACTGCAGGGCTCGCGGTCACGACGGGGTGCTTCTTCGGGTATCTGACGCAGAGCCTCCTGAGCGGCGGGGAAGGCGCAGCCCTGCAGTACCTACACACCCTCGCATCGTGGTTCCCAGGCTCGGTCTACGTGGAGGTACAGAACCACAACATCACCCACGAAGAGGGCATCACCGATGAGCACATCGCGGACGCGCTGGTCGGACTGGCGGACCAGGCTGGGCTACCCGTCGTCATCACCCAGGACTCCCACTACCTCGAGCCAGGAGACCGACCCGACCACGATGGACTCAAGCGACTCGTCGCCTTCGGCCCAGATCCAGACGACGCTGTTTTCCCCGGTGATGGGTTCCACCTGTGCCACACCGGATGGGTTGCAGACCATCATGGTCAACGTCGGCTTGCGCGAGGAGTGGAAGGACTGGGTGATCTCCTCGGCCGTCACACACTCGAGATCGGTGTCCTTGACTCTTACTCGTACTCGGTCCCCGAGGTCGTAGCCGATCCGCAGCGGGCGATGGAGGCCCGGACTCGAGCAGCGCTCGAGGGCCGGTTCGCACCGCGGAAGGTGCCAGATCGCTACCAGTCCAAGCTGGGCGAGGAACTGGGCGTGATCGGAGCCTCGGGGATGGCCGGCTACATGATGCTGGTCTGCCAGGTGACCGACTGGTTGCGCGCTCAGGACATCATGTTCCAGACTCGAGGCTCCGCGGCCGGATCCATCGTGTGCTGGCTCCTGGGTATCTCCAACGTCGACCCCATCGAGTGGGACCTACGCTTCGAGCGCTTCCTGAGCAAGGACCGGACGAAGCCTCCGGATGTGGACCTTGATGTGGCCCACGACCGACGTGACGAGCTGCTCGAGATGTTGAACACCCGGTTCACGGCTCATCAGATCGGGTCGTGGGCCACCTACTCGCTGAATGACACCGAGGACGAGTTCGGTGACACCCAACGAGGGTCTCTGCGGGTCCGGTACTTCACCGCTGCTGGGAAGAAGGACGAGGGAGCAACCTCCTGGTCTGAAGTTCCCGCAACCGACAAGTCTATGTTGGCTTCCCTGTCCGCCAGGCATCTGTACAAGGGCATGGGCACGAACGCCGCGGGCATCGTGCTGACCAGCAGCCAGGCCGAGTTCGAGCGGCTGGTGCCGATGGCCTACATGGCCAGAGCGGCGGGAGACGGCTACGTCACTCAGTACGGGAAGAACCAAGTCGAGTCCTTAGGCCTGGTGAAGCTGGACGCCCTGGGTCTGAAGACGATGACCGTGCTGGACCGTACCATGCGCTTGCTTGGTCTACCCATCACCCGCATAGGTGACATTGAGTACCGTGACGCGCCCGCCTACCAGTTGATCAGGAGCGGGAACACCGAGGGCATCTTTCAGCTCGAGGGCCGGTCAACGATGTGGGGGCTGAGGGACCTGAAGCCGACCACCATCCGCGATGTGATAGCGGCGATGGCCCTGTTCCGGCCGGCCACCATGAACACCGGTGCCACCCGGTTCTTCATCGCTCATAAGCATGGCAACGCGCAACTTCCAGAGCGGCATCCAGTACTTCAGCGGGTGACGGCTGACACCCACGGCATCCTCCTCTACCAGGAACAGGTCATCGACGTGCTGCGGGCGCTCGGGCTGGGTGCTGATGATCTGACCGCCTTCCTCAAAGCCGTGAAGGCTAGCAACAAGGAGATCGGAGACGCGGGTCGAGTGATCGACTCCTACATGAACTGGGTGATCGAAGAGTGCGCCGAACAGGGGATGAACCAGGATGACATCGACTACATCACCGACGCGATCTCGGGGTTTGCTGAGTACGGCTTCAACCGCGCTCACGCGACTGTCTACGGCATCACTGCGTACCGCGCTGCGTACCTCGCTGCGCGTCACCCACTGGAGTTCCACACGGCTCTCCTCGGTGTGGCAGCAGGTGGAGACTCAGCCAAGGAGAACCGATACCTCCGTGCTACGCGACGACGCGGCCTACGTGTGCTCGCTCCCGAGATCAACGCGAGCGGTGCCACCTACCGAGTCGATGAGGTACGTGGTGCTGTCCGAAAGGGCCTACAGAGCATTGACGGGGTCGGAGCCATTACCGCCGGCCGACTGGAGGCCCTCCAACCATTCGCTGACCTTGACGATCTGGTACGGCGAGCGGGTGCCGCCGGGATCAGCGGGTTCAAGGAGTACGACCCGGGAGATCCACATACCTTGACCGGGATCCTCGGGAAGCTGTTCGAGTCGGGGGCCCTCACGACCCTCATCCATGGAAGGACGAGCCATGAGTTACTGCCAAGCGATGGTGCTGGTGCCCAGCCAGAGCCGACCTGAGGGACGGTTCACGGTGTGCGGAGTCGAGCCGGCCGAACTGCATCACAAGCTCACCCGAGCGCGTGGTGGACTGTTGCTGGATGCGGTGGGTGAGACCTACCACCACATCTACCTGTGCCGAGAGCACCACAGCTACGCCCATGACACCGACCAGGGCTACACCAGCGGGCTGATGATCAGGGGCTTCGTGACCACCGCCACCGATGGTCAGCCCTGGTACTCGGGCAACGACGAGTACCTGCTCGAGCACTACGGAACCTGGCGGGAGGGGATCGGTGAAGTTCAGCGAGACGCTCACCAAGACTGATCCTGGACTGATGATCAGCCCGCGTCACGACCAGTGGCTGATGCACAACGACCACCCGATCTACACCGCGACCGCGGTCTCGTTCGCGGTCAAGATGCTGCAGAGCAGAGATCGGGACCGGACCAGGTCGCTGAGCGCGAGTGGGCTGGGTGACTGCGCCCGCTACCAGCAGTTCGTGTGGCTGGGGATGCGCAAGCTGCCACCCACGCCTACCCAGGCCCTGAAGATGCACAACGGCGCGTTCATGCACCTGAGGTGGCAGATGGCAGGGCTGACGGAGGGCTGGCTGGCCGATGCCGAGGTACCGGTGCACCACGAGACGCTGAAGCTGCGCGGGACGATGGACGGGCTGCTCGAGGGCGGCTCGATCCTGGAGCTGAAGTCCATCAACGCCAACGGCTTCCGTCGGGTGCAGACCTTCGGACCACTGGTGCCACACCTGTTCCAGATGGCCACCTATGTCTTGTGCACGATGCGCAAGAAGGGGGTCTTCCTCTACGAGTGCAAGGACAACCAGGAGTACGTCGAGATCCCGGTCACGCCGGCCGACCTGCCGATGATCGAGGCTCGAGCACGCGCGGAGAACATCCTGGCAGCGGTGGAGCGGCGCGAGCTGTACGAGCCACTGAGCAAGTGCCTGGATCAAGAGGGCTGGGTGTACAACTCCTGCCCGTTCCGCGACCGGTGCCTGAAGATCCGGAACTGGGATGAGGCGGTGGCATGAAGATCGAGAACAGGTTCGCCCAGGAGCGTGCGCTGTGTGAGCTGCTCGGCCTGGACGCCAACCAGACCGTCAATGTGGTCGTGGAGTGGAGTGCCGGCGAGCCCACGGTGGCGCGCTGGGAGGGCTACAAGGTGTTGACCGATGAGGAACTGGTCGCACTCGGGGAGTTGCTGAGCAGATGAAGATCGAGCGCACCGTGGTCTCCCCAGAGGTCGCGAGAGGGGCTACAGCACGGTTCTCCCGCTCTCTGACCGAGGTGGTGGTACTGGAGGGCCTCCCGCCTGTGGAAGAGCTCCACGACGAGCTCCTGACCTACGCCAACGTGATCCTGGGCAGGGCGGATCCGCCCACCGGTGTCGATGGCTACCTGGACCTGATGGAGGTGGCCGCGGCGTACTACGCGCGCGCGAAGGAGATCGACATGTACATCCACTGGGAGGAGCAGCAGCGCAGAGTGATCAGGGGCAGCCCGTACTACAAGTTCCGGACCGGGCAGCTCAGGTCGTTCATCGAGATGGCCAAGATGATGGCCGACCTGGGGTCGCGCAGGTTGAGCAACGAGCGACTATTGTTCGAACAGCGATACGACGCCGGGAATGGTGAGTCGTGAGTGATGAGGACATCGCCCAGAACCTGATCGCGTCTCGAGCGGCGCGCAGGGCAGCCGAGTACAGCTACATGCTGGCCATCGGTCGCGCGAAGGATGCCGGCTGGCCGAACACCCGAATCGCGCGAGCATGTGGAGTGACCGAGACCTCGATCCGCAACTACTGGAAGCGGAACGAAGCACAGACTAGACAACTACAGCGCATACATAAGGCGAGATATATCGTTCCCCAGTAGTGCGTACCCGCGAGGACGTGAGGTAGAGATGGTTGAGTCAGGGATCACGATCGATGTCATGCACTGCAGCATGCAGTTTAGTGACCGCACGCCGCAGAAGAAGTCCGACGCGGCCAAGATCCTGGAGCGTGCCGATCGCAGGAAGGTCTGGTGGATCACCGGCACCGAGGCGGGAGCTGGAGCATCCACGGATCTGAGAGCGGCCCTGGAGAAGGAGTGCAAGGCGCACAACTTCCGCTTCCACGTCGCCGGCGACACCTGGATCGCGGTGAACAGAGACATGATCGAGCCCAAGTCCTACGACCGCGGCGCGACCAAGATCCTGGACTCGAGCCAAGGCGTGGGTAGGCACAGCGATCGCATGCTGACCTGGGCTTCCTTCACCAACCCGCTGGTCGGGAAGGTGTCGGTGGCGTGCTGCCACTACCTCCTCCAGGGCTCCAAGCCAGGCGATGTGAACTACGCGCTGAACAAGAAGATCGCGACCACGATCGGGGACTGGGGCAAGAAGGCTGGCGCGAAGGCAGCCCTGGCGTTCTACGGAGGCGACCAGAACATCCAGGACCGCTCTCTGGACACGTTCCTGGGTGCTCCCTTCACCTCCCTGGCTGACGAGCTCGGCAAGTACGAGTCCACCGGTCATGGGCAGATCGACGTGATCGCCTCCTACAACCACGACGGCCGGGTGAAGGGCAAGTACTGGCGGGCCCTGGACGACAAGGAGTTTCCGCTGAACACCGACCACTACGCCACCGAGGGTGGGTTCCTGGCCATGCCGGTGAAGACACCCAAGAGGTAGTAGCTTGTACCACATGCCACAGGTACATATCACGTTGTCCCAAGAGCTACTGGATGCTATCGACCGGCACAAGGATGTACGCATCCCGCGTTCTGCCTACATCCGGGATCTGATCGAGCGAGACGTTCGGGGTGACCAGATCTCGAAGGCGGTCGTCGATCTGGGTACGCAGACGATCACCGGCGGTCTCGAGGATGCCGGCGAGGCCATGCGCCGAGCTGACCAGGAATGGGCGCGCACGCATCGGACTCGCTGGCCTCCTGGGATCAAGATCCAGCGGACAGATCCGACATGATGTAGGTATGGCTGCTGACCCGCCGGCGGACAAGAAGGACAAGAAGAACAAGCCGCTGCCCAAGTTCCGGCACATCCACTGCTCATCCAGGTTCGATCGCTCCGCGGACTCGCTGGATGCCGATGTCACCACCTGGCAGGGCGAGAGCTCGGTGATCACCCTGACCGAGGTCGAGGGCGGTGCTCGAGCAGCGGCTCTGGCTGCCCAGGGCTGGGGCTACTACAACGCCAAGGCCAACGCCAACCAGGACAACTGCGCGATCTGCTGGGACAAGTCGGTCTGGCGTTGCACCTTCCGCAACATCAAGAAGCTGAACAACAACCCCTACTACCGCGCGCAGGTGAACAAGCTGGCCCAGCCGATCTACTCCTGCACGGTCGGCCTGAAGCGCGTGGATGACGGCAAGACCCTCCTGGTCTCTGTCACCCACTTCCCGTCCTTCGTCGAAGCCAACGGTCACTGGTCGCACATCGGTGATCAGTGGCAGGGCCGGAAGCAGGCCTGGCTCAGCTCACTGCACAACTGGGCCGCGCACACCCAGGACCTGGACCGCAAGCAGCGCATGGACGCCCAGCTGATCGTGGCGGACTGGAACGTCAACCTGAAGCAGAAGTGGGTCGTCGACATCATCATGAAGGCCTGGGGAGGGTCGGACTTCTACCAGCTGGCCTGGCAGAGCTTCCCCAACGAGGGCGGCTCGCTGCACACCGCACCGCAGGACGTTCCCTACGTGGCACCGGACAAAAGCCATGGCGACGGGATCATCGACGGCTCGCTGTTGCGGGCCCTGCAGACCACGGACGGGCCGATCCTGATGGCGCGAGTGCAGAGCAGTGACCACAGGCCATTCAAGGAGACCCTGGAGTTCACCAAGGACTCGGCCCAGCCCATGCATCCCTGGGCACCGAAGGGCGACATCAAGGACGGGGTCGCGTGGTGGGGATTCGGCGACTACTTCGACGACGAGATCTTCCAGATCTGGCGGGTCGACGAAGAGGGCAACACGATTCTGAAGTCCAACGACAAGGGGCCAGTGGGATGACGATCATCGGTATCGACCTAGGCGTGCACAAGATCGCGCTGGCGTGCCTGGAGTCCACTAGTGAGGGTGGCCGGCTGATCGATGCGACCAGCTACGAAGCGCCCTACAGCAAGCCCAGGGATATCCAGCTGCACGAGCTCGGCATGGTCGTCCATGACTGGGTCTACATGCACAACGCCAGCTCGGTGTGGATCGAGGACGTGCTGGTGGGCAACAACCACAAGTACTCCCTCGGTCTGGCCGAGACCAAGGGCGCGCTGCTGGCCTACCTGGCTCACGGCCGGCTGTCTGACGGGATCGACATCAGGACGGTCAACGTCGGGGCGTGGAAGAAGAGCGTGGTCGGGAATGGACATGCGTCCAAAGACGACGTGAGGAACTACATCCATGTGACCCATCCGGCGTACGCTCCGCTGTGTGGAGATGACCAGGACCGGTACGACGCCGCCTGCATCGCCCTCTACGGCCGCTCCATCGATGAGCGCGCCGACGAGCTATCTGCTGGACGCCTGGTTGGACTTGACGGGTCAGCACAGTCCTGACATCGACTCCGAACGCTGGGTCAGCTACAACATCGACGACCTCTATCCCGAGTGGCATCAACGAGCGCACTGTGCCGGGGTAGGGGTCGACTACTACTTCGGCGAGGACACCGACAAGCCGACCATGTCCATCCAGCAGGTCAGGCGTGCGTCCAAGCTGTGCGATGTCTGTCCGGTCTACTACGAGTGCCTGACCTGGGCGCTGACCACGCGCGAGGAGTACGGGGTCTGGGCCGGCACATCTGGTCGAGTCAGGCGCAGGATCTTCAAGCTGCTGGATACTGGCACGGAGACGCTGGACCAAGTCATCGAGGTGTTCCGCCATGGACAAGGTGATCGATATCGCCTCCCCCAAGCCGACGCGCCGGCGAAAGCGGCCGTCATCACAGGATGGCGAACGCGCCACGGTCGCCTACGACCTGTTGTTACGCGGCAAGTCGCACTCTGAGGTCGCTCGGCTGATCGGGGCCGAGGACAGCAGCATCGTCTGGCGGATTGTCTCCGAGCGGTTCGCGATGGATGCGAACTACCTGTCCCAGCAGGAGCGCAAGACCATGCTGGCCAGCGAGGTGCTGCGCCTGAACGCGGTCCAGGACGCGCACTGGGAGGCCGCGATGATGGGCGACATCGCCAGCGCGCGAGTGGTCCTCGAGGTGATCAAGACCAGGGCCAAGATCACCGGCCTGGAGACCGTGGACCCGGTGGTGCAGAAGAACCTGGTGCTGGTGATGGGCGAGAAGGAGCAGGACTACATCGAGGCTCTGCGCAAGGTCTCGGACGACTAGCCAGAACGGTCATGCTGGTGTCATGAGGGCTGTGTCCGCGTTCGGCATCGTGCACAAGTCGCTCAACCCCAGGAACGTGGCTGCGGTGGAGCGGGTCGCCGCGCGAGCCGAGACCGCCGGCGCGGAGCAGCACCAGAATCTCGGCATCCAGTGGGCCAAGGGCAAGCTCAAGGCCAGGGAGGCCGGCAAGGACATGTCCCGCCGGCTGGCTGGTAGGTCGATGGGCGTCGAGCGGCATGGTCTGTCCAAGCCCCAGCTCCAGCGGGTCAACCCCTGGATGGCGCAGGGCAACGCGGGTCAGAATCAGGCCAAGGCCGCACTGCGTCAGGTGCGAGCTCCCAGTAAGAGGAACCTGCCATGAGTGCTGCGAACGTGCCGATCGAGATCGACCAGGGCGAGGACTGGTCGGCTCAGATCACCTACACCGATGATCTGGACAACCCCTACAACGTGATCGCGCCGTGCCGGATGGACATCAAGAACAAGCTCGGACAGACCCAGCTCACCCTGTCCACGCCGACCACGACACCACCGGACGGGTCCATCCCGCAGATCAGCGTCAGCTCGGCCGCGGGCCTGATCCAGCTGCACATCGAGGACACGGTCACTGCCAGCCTGATCCCGGGCAACTACATCTACGACCTGTTCGTGACCGTCAACGATGGCAACGAGTACGCCGGCAACCAGCGGATGCGGCTGATCTACGGCGATGTCGCGGTCAACCAGCGAGTGACCCAGATGTGAGGACGAGATGAAGAGCGCCTTTGGTGTGGAGCATGGTCAGATCAGCAAGATGAACGTGAAGCCGTTCATGGGCAACCTGGCTCCCATGGGCGCGCTCGAGCACACCGGTCTGGTCGGTGCCGGTGGAGCGACCTCGGCCAGGAAGCTGGGTCAGGCGATGACCGGCAGCCGGGTCCAGCCCAGGCTGTCCCAGGCCACCCAGCGCAGCAACGCAGTGCTGAACCGGAAGGCAGCCAAGACCTCGGGCAGGCGAGCTGCCAAGCAGCTGGCGCAGGGTGCCGGTACCGGAGGAGCATCACCCGCGGTGGAGTCGGCCAACATCGGCTGGCAGCAGCGGGCCAGTGCCTTCGCCGGGCTGAGCCAGCCCAACCGGGCAGCTCCCGCCGGCATGCGCGGACCGATCGCTGGTCGGGCGTCTACCACCAAGTCTCGAGCGATGAGGAGTGCGTTCCAGTGACGAACGTCGTACGCCTGGTCAATGGCGGGTCGATCCAGGTCAAGACTGGAGTGATTCAGGGGATCGGTCCGATCGGCCCGATGGGGCTGACCGGTCAGGACGGTCCACAGGGTCCAGCCGGCGCGCAGGGAGATCCCGGCCCGATGGGCCAGATCCTGCAGTCGGCATCGATGACCATCATCAACACCTCGAACGCGATCAGCGCCAACACCGACACCCAGCTCACCTGGGGCTCCAACCCGTATGACGATCTGGGCTGCTTCTCCGGCAACAACTGCACGCTGAGTCAGATCGGTGACTACAACCTGTCGGTCTGGGTGGCCTTCGCAGACGCCGCTGCGGGCTCGCGGGAGATCTGGATGAGCTGGGCATCCAACACCAACCTGCTGGCTCGTTGTACCCGGCAGTCCGTGGCTGGAGCGCCGTTCTACGTGGATCTGTCCTTCGTGATGCGGGTAGGTCCGCTGATCAACCTGCCGCCACTACAGCTGAACGTGTACGCGCGCAGCAGCCAGGCCACCTCGATCTCGGTCGGCAGCTGGTCGGCGGCGCGGCTGGGCTCGGGACCGATGGGCCTGCAGGGCGTCCAGGGCCCGAAGGGCGATCAGGGCATCCAGGGTCTGCAGGGCAATCCCGGCACCACCAGCGCGCCCAGCACTCCGTACGCCAACTACGGCGCGCTGCACACCTAGCGGATCACCGGTGCCGGTGAGTCACTGCGGTTGACCACGGTGCGCTGGTTGCCGAACTCCTTGATGTGGTTGCCGGCGGTGGATCGGAACACCCTGATCCAGTCCGGGTTCGAGTGCGTGCTCGGAGGATTGTCGGGCACGAACGGCAGGTTGCGGTTGACCATGATGTTGTTGCCGGCGTGGCTGTCCAGGATCGAGATCTGACCGTCGTTGTGGTTGACCATGATGTTGTTCTTGGTCGTCACCTGGCAGATCAGCACGTCGTGGCTCTTGAAGACGTGCACGTTGTTGCCCACCAGCGGGTCGAACTTGCAGGTCGGAGGACCGATCTGGACCAACCCGGTCACGCCCTTGGCCTGGATGTTGTGCGCGACGTTGGTATCCACTAGCAGGTTGGCAGCTCCGGCCTTGGCATGAACTCCGCCAGTGACGGTGACCCCTGCTGGGATGGTGCAGCTCGAGCCGGCTAGCACGGTCACGTTGTGCACGGTGCCGTGCAGCGTGGTGTCGCAGTTCTTGACGTTGTGCCCAGTGGGGGCCGCAGTCGCCTTGGGGATGCACAGAACGATCGGGATCAGGGCGATCGCGGCCACGGTGAGTGTCTTGATCACCTCGGCACTGTATGTGGTGTCCTGTCCCAGCGCCGAATCACACGGCTAGCATTCCTCCATGGTCTACGACCAGGCTCAAAGTCCGCGGCTTGGTCAACGTGTCCCCATCGAGTCCACCTACGTGCAGATGGTCGACGACGAGAACCTGATGGAGTCGGCCTACCCGGGCCAGCTGATCTACCAGACCTCCACTCAGATGCTCCTGGTCTGGGACGACGAGCACGTCAATCCCGATGGCAGCAAGGGGATCTGGCTCGAGGTCGTGGGTGGTACCGCTGGACTGCTCACCTTCGTCGGTCCAGGAGCAGACAGCGGTGCCATCCCAGCGGTGACTCCGCCCACCTCGGGCAACACCGGAGACCTGTGGTTCGCCACCGACCCGGTGCGCTATGAGCTGGACACCTCCGGCGATCCGGTCCTGGACTCCGATGGCAACCCAGTGGTGGTCTATCCGGGCGGACTGCACCAGCAGTACCGAGCCACCGGACCGGGCGCGAACAGCATCGATCCGTCCCAGCCGACCTACTGGGAGGCCGTGCAGGACGGCTCGATCGTGCCGATCGGCAACCAGGCGCAGGGCAACACCAACTCGATCTCGGACCTGTACACCCAGCTCTTCGGCACCAACACCTCGCTGGCCGCGGCCGAGGACAACATCGCCATGGTCGCGATGATGCACACCTTCGACACCGTGGAGCCGACTGCCGCCGACGAGCGGATGGAGGGCTCGTTCTGGTTCGTGACCAGCGACGACGGCACCGAGTTCACCGAGATGTGGAACGTCGTCGACGGCAAGTGGAACCAGACGGTCTGGGACGAGGACACGCTGGGCTTCCGGGATGCCACCAAGATCACCACCGGGGTGCTGGATGGGTCGCTGATCGCACCCAACTCCATCGAGCGCTCGATGATGGACGCGGACACCGTGCAGGCGGTGGAAGCCCTGACCGCCGGGGACCTGGTCAACATCTACGACACCGGCACCTACTTCGGCGTACGACGTGCCTCTGCGGCCATCGGCTCGGGCTTCCCGGCTCACGGGTTCGTGCTGGACGACTGCGCGCTGGGCGGGATGGTGCACGTCTACAGCTCGGGCTTCAACGACCAGATCAAGACCGTGCTCGCGCCCGGGGTGCAGTTCCTGAGCGTCAACGCCGGTCAGTGTGATGAGAGTCCTCCTCAGGCGGTGGGCTGCCTGGTCCAGAGAGTGGGGTTCGCGACCAGCCAGTTCAAGCTCAACTTCGGGATCTCGGTCCAGGTGCTGATCACCTGATGGCCATCCAGTGGGGCAACTGGGAGTACTCCGGCGGCAACGGGATGCGGGTCGGGGTGGACATCAGCGTCGAGTCCTCGATCACCCACAGCGAGGCCGGCTGCACGTTCACCATCGACTACTACACGCAGAACCAGTACAGCTACTCAGACCCGCAGATCCTGCACTTCTCCGGCCAGATCGTCGACAACATGTCGATCAACAACAACGCCGGTGGTGCTGCGGTCAAGCGGATCACCCTGACCTACGTCTACAACTACGGCGCGCACGAGTACGGCTCGAGCCCCGGTCGACGGACCTTCGGCTGCTCGATCTCGGGTGCCTACAACGGGGTCACGCCGAGTGTGTCCGCCTCGGCTGCGATCACCGCTCGGCCCTACGGCCAGCCCAGCGCACCGGACACCAGCACGTCCAACCTGGTCCACACCGCCAGCAACGACCTGAAGTTCACCTGGACCAACAACGACACCATCGGTGAGCCGTACCAGAACATCAAGATCCAGCAGAACCGGGACAGCGCCGGCTGGCACGACATCGACACCGTCGGTCCGGGGCAGACCTCGTATACCGACACCGGCGTGGCCAGCAACCACTCCTACCAGTACCGCTGCTACGCCACCGGGGTCACCGCGGCCGGAGTGACCCCGGCAGACTCCGGCTACAGCCTTGCGGCCGGACCCGCCTTCTCTCCGCCGGCGGCTCCCAGCGGCTGTGCCTATAACAGCTCCACGCATGTGGTGAGCTGGACGAACAACACCGGCTACTCCTACTCGCTGTCCGGCTTCCTGTTCAACGTCTACCAGTCCAAGGACCGGGGTGTGACGTGGACGCTGCGCGGCACGGTCCCGGGCAACACCACCAGCATGAACGACACCGCGGGCTGGGACGCCACGGTGCCGATCCGGTATCGAGTCAACGCCGAGGTCGACTTTCCGACCTACTACTCGGCCTACTCCAACCAGACCGCGGACACCGTACCGGCCTCTGCGCCGGCTCCCAACGCGCCCTCGCTGCTGGATCCCAACGGCCCGGTCCTGGACGGCTCCAAGCCGATCCGGATGACCTGGAAGCACAACCCCACCGATGGCAGTGCCCAGACTCAGTACTCGCTCCAACATCGTTCGCCACCGGGAACCGGCACTTGGACCACGGTGGGACCGATCACCAACTCGGTGGCTCAGTACACGCTGCCGGTGACCTACTCGACCGGGGTGACCGTCGAGTGGCAGGTGCAGACCTGGGGAGCCGGCCCGACCGCTAGCCCCTTCTCGGCGCTGGCCTCGTTCTCCACCGCTCCGTCCACGGTCACCAAGTACCCGCTGTACCTGAACCCGATCACCGGCGCGCTCGAGGCCGATCACACCGGTGGCTCGAGCAGCGGTGGAGGCGGTGGCTACACACCGGGCACACCACCCAACGTGCAGACCTTCGGAGCAGGAACCTCCACCTGGACCAAGCCTGCCCAGGCGATCTGGGTCGAGGTCGAGATCGTCGGTGGCGGTGGGTCGGGTGCTGGAGCCGGCAACCCGACCACGAACAACATCTCAGCCGGTTCTGGTGGCGGCGGTGGTGGCTACTGCCGACGGATCTACGACGCCTCGGTGCTGGGCTCGACCGCGACCGTGGTGGTCGGCGCAGGAGCCAGTCCCAAGGCTGCCGGCAACAACGACGGCAACGCCGGCGGGAACTCCAGCTTCACCTCCGGCACGGCCACGGTGCTGAACGCCGGTGGCGGTGGAGCCGGTCAGAACGTGGCCTCGGTCAGCAACAACACCTCGGGCGGCGGCGCAGGCGGGACGGCCACCGGTGGCCACGTCAACATCCCCGGTGAGCCCGGTGAGACGCTGCGCGTGGAGTCGGTGACCGGGGACTGGCCGATCATCCTGTCCCTGCTCGGTGGGGCGTCGCATCTGGGCACCTACACCGCGTCTCCCGGTACTCCGCAGGGCTCCAGCGGTCGTACCGCGACGCCGTACGGCTGTGGTGGCGGCGGCTCGATGGCTCGAGGCAGCTCGCCCGGTGGTCCGTTCCAGGGTGGCACCGGGACCGATGGCATCTGCATCATCACCACGCACTTCAGCAACACCGGGCCTACTGGACCACAGGGCCCTGCTGGTATTCCCTACTACCAGACCTTCAACTTCGTCTCCGCCGTCACCACCTGGAACATGGCGCACGGACAGGGACGCAAGAGCCTGTCGGTCTACGCCATGGACTCTGGTGGCAGCCAGCTGATCGGGGATCTGACCTATCCCGACAACAACAACATGCAGATCACCTTCGCCGCTCCGGAGAGCGGCACCGCCACTGTGTACGGATAGGACGAGACCATGCCGATTACCTTCAGCTCTGCGGTGAACCTGCGAGGGCTGCCGGTTCAGAACATCGCCATCCAGCAGGGCGCGTCGAACCCGGTCACCGGCGTGCTGGGCCAGCTGTTCTACAACACCGCCGGCTCGATCCTCTACGTTTGCACCAACGCCACCGGTCCGGTCTGGACGGCGGTGGGCTCCGGTGCCGGCGGTCCGCCGTCCGGCACGGTCGGTGGCATCGACATCGGGGGCAGCTACCCGAACAGCCTGACCATCAACGGCAACGCGGTCACCTACGCCAAGATCCAGACGATGGCGGCAGCCACACTGCTCGGCAACTCGTCTGGAGCGACCGCGACCCCGGGTGCGGTGTCCTTGGCTGCCGATCTGGGGTTCAACGCCGGTCAGGTCACGGTGGCCGCGTGGACCGCCGGTGATCTGACCAAGGCGGCCGGTAACACCACTCCCACCATCAACAACAACGTGGTCACCCTCGCCAAGCTGAACACCAACGTGAAAACGGCGCTGGATGGTGGCTCGGCTGGCAACACGGCACCGGCACTACGCCAGCTCGGCACCTCCACCGACATGGCGCTGCCCGGGAACACGCCGCTCAACCTGATGGTGAAGGCCAACGCCTCGCTGGACCTGAACACCCAGAAGATCGTCAACCTGGTCGATCCCACCGGAGCTCAGGACGCGGCGACCAAGAACTACGTGGACGGCATCGCGCAGGGTCTGGATGCCAAGCAGTCGGTCAGGGCTGCCTCCACCGGTTCCAACCTGCCGTTGTCCGGTACGGCCGCACTCGATGGTGTGGCGATCGCGGTGAACGACCGGGTCCTGGTCAAGGACCAGACCACACCGCCTGCCAACGGCATCTACATCGTCGCGGCTGGTTCCTGGACTCGAGCACCGGACATGGATGTCTGGGCCGAGGTGCCGAGTGCCTTCGTCTTCGTCGAGCAGGGCACGGCACTGGCCGATACCGGCTGGGTGTGCACCGCCGACCAGGGCGGCACGTTGGGCACCACCAACATCACCTGGACTCAGTTCTCCGGAGCCGGTGCCATCCTGGGTGGCGCTGGTCTGGTCAAGACCGGTCAGGTCATCGATCTGGTGGCCGGTGACACCTCGCTGACGGTGAACGCCGATGAGGTGCACGTCAACACCGCGGTGATCGCCACGGTGGCCTCTCTGGCCTCGTACGTACCGACCTCGAGGACGTTGTCCAACGGCACCGGGATCACCGGTGGTGGTGACCTGTCCGCCAACCGCACGCTGGCGGTGGATACCACCGTGATCGCGCCACTTGCCTCGCCGACGTTCACCGGCACGGTCACGGTGCCCACGCCAGGCGTAGGAACCTCGGCAGCGACCAAGACCTACGTGGACAACGCCATCGCCGGTGTCCCGCAGGGCACGGTCAAGAAGGCCGTGGTCAACCTGCCGGTGGTCTCCACGGCCGGCACCGGGGTGGATGTGATCCACAACCTGGGTAGCTACGACGTGCAGGTGATGTTCCTGGCCGGCGCAGTGGGATCTACCTCGGGTGCTCAGGAGTTCATGGCCTGGAACGTGAAGGACAACAACACCATCACGGTGACCGCCGACCTGACCATCCCGGCCAACACCTACCGCTGCGTGATCGAGACCTGATGCCGATCAACTACTCTTCGGCACTCCAGCTGCGCCAGATGGCCACGCCCGCGGCTACGCCACCGGCCTCGAGCACGTTGCTGTACGTCAAGAGCGACAACAAGCTGTACTACAAGGACTCCACGGGGACTGAGGCGCTGGTCGGGCCGCAGTCCGGTGGAGTGCCCGACCCGCTCACCCTGGGCACGCTGAACGTCTCCACCATCAATCCGAACGCCGCGGTCAGTCCGGTCATCAACATGCGTGGGGCCTCCACCGATGGCAACGGCACCATCACCGGAGGCAGGACGGGCACCAACCCGGTCATCCAGGTCACCTCACCGACCAGCGGTACCAGCCCGCACACGTCCACGGCGATGGTGATCAGCGGCTCGGCCGCGGGGCCGGGCGGGTTCTGGTTCCAGTCCAACGGTCCGGGTGATGGTGCGACCCTGGCCTGGGGCAACAGCTCGGGTGGCAACCAGGGTCAGCTCAACTGCGACAACGGCGCGATCACCATCAACGGGACCGGCGGGATCACCACCAACGGTGGCGGGGTCAACTTCAACGGCGGCGCGGCGTCCAACGTCGGCGGGGTCACCCTGAACGCCGCGACCAACAACTTCAACTCCAACGGCGGCAACCTGAACCTCGCCGGTGGCAACATCAACATCAACGGCGGCACCATCTCGACGGGTTCGAGCACCACGCTGTTCATCTCGACCCCGAACATGGCTGGCACGATGAACATCGCCTCGGGGTCCAGCATCTCGGCCCGGATCCAGACCACCTCCGGGAACTCGGTGGTCTTCATGCCGAACTCGATCATCGTCGGGAACAACAACTACAACGGTGCGTCGCCCGGCCCGAACAACACCTCCGCGTTCCACGGCGAGCAGATCCACTCCTGGAACAACGGCATCTTCCTGGAGGACCTGAACGGCGGCGGCGGCACCACGGCCAACATCAACAACGCCGGTCGCATCGTCCGTACCTCCACCGAGCGGATGAAGAAGAACGTCAAGCCGATGACCATGGAGGAGGCCAGCTCGGTGATGGGGCTGGAGTCCTACACCTTCCAGTTCCGCAAGACCGACGACGACCTGGTGCAAGACCCGCGGCGCTATCCCGGGTTCATCGCGGAGCAGGGTGCCGAATGCGGAGCCGAGCTCTGGGTGGGCCGGCAGCACAAGGTGGAGCGGGACGAGGAGACCGGAGCAGCGACCGACATCGTTCGGGACACCGAGGGCGAGATCATCTACTTCCGGACCGCGGACATCACGGTGGCGCACAACGTGCTGATCAAGGAGCTCTACACCGAGATCGAGTCCCTGGTCGAAGAGCTGGCCGAGCTCCGCGAAGAAGTGACAGCCCTGAGAGCATCGAAGTAGGAGGAGCCATGGCGTACACAGACTCAGCGATGGGGCAGTTCGTAGCCTCGATCCCGGACCAAGCCCAGACCCCGAACGTGCCGGTCGACCTGGGCAAGCTGGCCAACCTGATCGAGAAGCGCGTGGTCGGGATCTACGCCACGCCCGCTGCTCGAGACACGGCCACCGCCGGCAAGACGGTGCCCGGGATGATGGCGATCACCGTCGACACCTTCAGCCTCTGGTACTACAGCGGCTCGGCCTGGGTGGGCTACCCGGCCGGCTCGTTCGCGGTCCGCTACGGAGCCGCTGCGCCGGCCAGCACGCTGGGCAACAACGGCGATATCTACTACCAGATCTGAGGTCCGATGCCAGTCTGGGTGAAGGACGACACGGGCACCTGGCAGGTGGCCAAGCGCGTCTACCGGAAGAACAACGGGGTGTGGACGCCGATCACCGCCAGCTACATCAAGGTCGGCGGGGTCTACCAGCAGGGCTACCTGTACGACACCACGCCGCCGGACCCGCCGCAGATGAGCCTGGAGCTGATCGAGAACTTCGATGACAAGAACAACCTGACCCAGCGCTACATCAAGGTCGGGGTCAGGGCCAACGCCACCAGCAACGATCCCCAGCTCCAGCGGATCCGGGTGCTGACCACCTACAACAAGGCGGCTCCGACCAGCGCCACCGGCCAGACCCGGACCGAGACCCCGGACTCCGACTGGCCCAATGAGCGGTGGAGCGACTGGATGTACAACTACTGGGGCGACCACAAGGACACCAGCGCGTGGTCCTACAAGCAGTGGACGGTCAACCCCGGGCCGAACACCAAGATCCCTGCGGACACCGACTTCTTCTTCGGTGCCTGGTCGCAGGACTGGAACAACAACTGGTCGATCCAGTCCACCCAGATGAAGCTGCACACGCCCAAGCCGACGGTGGACACCATCCCACCGATCAAGAAGGAGTCCTACTTCTACCCCAACCAGACCGGCTCGTTCCGCGGTGGCGGCTGGCACGGTGGCGACCTGATCCAGCAGAACAGCCCGCGGAGCGTGGGCCTGTTCCTCTACGGCGCTCAGCTCACCCAGGCGATCGCCGGCAATGCCACCATCCAGTCCGCCCAGCTGCTGTTGATCCGGCAGGGAGCCAATGTCGACATCGGCATGCCCAGCGCTGCCATGCACCTGTTCTGGAGCACCTACGGCCAGCCGTCCGACCTGTCCGGGGTGACTAGCCTGACCCGCCATGAGCCGGTCGACATCGGCCCGCTGGACAAGGGCTCGAGCAAGTGGTTCGACCTGCCGCCTGCCTACTACAACGACCTGAACACCAACATCAAGTGCCTGGGCCTGGACTACAAGTCCTCAAGCGCCACGGGAGCAGGACCCGCCGATTATTCAGACGTTGTTTCCCAGGCGACCAACGTCAAGGTGGGAGCGTTGCATGTCACCTGGACAGTCCCATCGTGACGAGACAGAGAGGACACGATAGAACCATGAGCGAGACAGAGCCCGAGGTCGAGGCCGAAGAGACCGAAGAGGAATACGACAACCCTGGACTCAAGGGGCAGATCCAGTACCCCGAGCCCGAGGTCGATGCCGAGCGGGCGGCTGCGTTCGCTGCGGGCCTGGTGGACACTCTCGAGCCGGAAGAGGACGAGGGCGAGGCCGATGAAGGCGACGGTGAAGATGACGGTGAGTGATCCCAACCCCGAGCCAGTGGGCGAGCCGGACGAGGTGACCGAGTTCGACGAGGAGAACGTCGCCGGTGACGAAGTGATCGAGGCGGACGGCTCTGACGACCCCGGAGAAGGTGGCAACACCGGAACCGAGGAGGGTGAGGAGGACGAGTCATGAAACCCGTCCCCGGACGTATCGCCGGCACGCCGTACGGACGACGCGGACCGTACTGGTCCTGCAACCGCGACAGCCGCGGCTGGGGCATCCACACCGGGATCGACTATCCGGCTCCGGTGGGTACCACGGTCGTGGCCGCGCGTGGTGGCAAGGTCGTCTACGCCAACCACGGTTCAGCCTTTGGCTGGCACCAGATCGAGATCCTGCCGGGTGACGGCACCCGGGACTTCTACGCCCACATGTCCAAGCGCAGCGTGCCCAACGGTGCTCGAGTCCGCGCCGGCCAGAAGGTCGGTGAGGTCGGGGCCGAGGGCAATGTGACCGGAGCTCATCTCCACTTCGAGCGGCACTCGGTCGCGGTCGGCGGCTGGAGCTGCGCCATCGTGCGCAACCCGCAGCCATCCATCGACTACCAGCCTCCGGCGAAGAAGACCGCCAAGAAGGCGACGAAGAAGACAGCGAAGCGCTAGCTCAATGAAGTAGGTGCGGCCATGGCCGTGTTCAACGGAGACATCGTCAAGAATGAACCGGCTCTGATCTCCGGTCTGGTCAGTGCAGTGATCGCGTTGGCCATCTCGTTCGGGGCCAGCCTGAGTGATGACCAAGTTGGCTCGATCATGGCCGTGGTCTCGATCGTGCTGGCCATCGTGGTACGGAAGTTCGTCACCCCGACCAACAAGACTGCGGTTACTCCACCCACTACAGACTAGTAGTGTGTGGACATGCCCAAGATCGTACGAGTCACAGGCAGTTTCGAACACAGAGGTCGTCCGGTCCAGGGCCTGGTCCGGTGCACGCCGGAGAGGCTCTGGGTGATCTGCGATCAGATCCCCTGGGCCTGTCTGGCACCGGAGGTCCAGCTCGATCATCTCGAGGGTCGATTCTTCGTCAGCCTGACGCCCACCGACTCCGATCCGGTGCCCTGGTACTACGTGATCGAGACACCGGCAGGGGCGTACCGTCTAGCCGTTCCCTACCGAGCGAAGGCCTGGACGCTGAAGGAGCTGATCGTTGTCAATCGTCTTGGGCCGCGGGCCCCGCACTGACGACGATCGGATTGCGGTTACTATGAACCATGGCAACCGATCCTGCTCTCCGCGTCCTGAAGCGCATCGATATCACCGAGCCTGGCTGCTGGGTCTGGCCAGGGTCGAAGACCCCGAACGGGTACGGCACGGTCAATGCTCGTCCGCCCTACGTAGATCGACAGAAGCCCCTGCTGGTGCACCGGGTGATGTACCAGCACTTCATCGGAGACATCCCGGAAGGTCTGGAGCTGGATCACCTGTGCCGGGACAGGCTGTGCTGCAACCCGGTCCATCTGGAACCGGTAACCAGGCTGGAGAACATCCATCGGGGCAGCAAGTACCAGCCGGACAGTTGCATCCGCGGGCATCCCTACCCAGAGTTCATGTACGTCAGGCCCAACGGCTACGTGTGCTGCCGGGAGTGTGGGCGGATCTACGACAGTCGGAAGGCGCGCCGTGCCCATCGTTCTAGGCCGAGGCCCTCGTAGCGACGATGAGCTCTACGAGCTGGTCAAGGCCCTGTGGGGTATCACCATCCCCCGACACAAGGTGTGCGACGACCACGACGCACCCTTCGACGCCTTCGCCGAGGCCTACTTCCGCAGGATGCCCTCGATCCTGATCCACGGGTCTCGAGGACTGAGCGGCAAGTCTCGCCTGATGAGCATCCTCGGGCTGACCGTGGCCAGCGTCCTGGGCTCGGATGTGAACATCGTCGGCGGCTCGCTGAACCAGTCGATCAACATCCACAACACCATGCGCAACGCCTGGGAGTCCGACAACGCTCCCCGCTACCTGATCCGGGAGGAGACCGCGACCCGGATCAAGCTGACCAACAAGTCGATCATCATGCCGCTCACGGCCTCCCAGAAGTCGGTCCGTGGTCCGCACCCGCCGTCCCTGCTGCTGGACGAGATCGACGAGATGGACCTGGAGATCTTCGACGCATCCCTGGGTCAGCCGATGCCCCAGGAGAACTGGAAGGGCGACATCATCCGGCCGATGACGGTGATGACCTCGACCTGGCAGTACCCGGACAAGACCTTCGCCGAGGTCCAGCAGCGGTTCATCGACCGGGACGAGAAGATCTTCCGCTGGTGCTACAAGGACACCTCCAACCCGATCGACGGCTGGCTGGACGAGGAGACCATCGCCCAGAAGCGCCAGGAGATCCCGCGCGAGATGTGGCGGGTGGAGTACGACCTGGGTGAGCCGTCCATCGGCAACCGTGCCTTCGACACCGACGCGGTGGAGCGGATGTTCTCCCTGCCGACCGACACGATCAAGGAGAAGGTTCAGAAGGACTACGAGGAGTACCGGTTCGAGGAGTTCAAGATGGACCGGGAGTACGTGATCGGCGCGGACTGGGCGCAGTCCCAGGACTGGACGGTGATCACCGTCGCGGACGTGACCTTCTTCCCGTGCAAGGTGGTGCACTGGCTGCGCTGCCGGCGGCGTCCCTATCCGGTGATGATCGGCTACTTCAACAAGCTGATGAAGGAGTTCAACGCCCAGGGGATCCACGACGCGACCGGGCTCGGCGCGGTGGTGGCCGACTACCTGGACCAGCGGGCTCGAGGCTTCCTGATGACCGGGATGAACCGGGACAACATGCTGAGCGAGTACATCAGCTCGGTGGAGAACGACCGCTGGAAGGTGCCTCGGATCTCCACCTTCTACAAGAACCACCTGTACTGCTCGGTGGAGCAGGTCTACGCCCGGGGCAAGGAGTACCACCTGCCCGACGAGGTGTGCTCGATGGCGCTGGTCTGGAAGTGCGTGTCCAACCGGGCGATCCCGGCGATCCCGGTGGTGCTGGCCGGCAACAACGACCCGACCTGGATCGAAGAGGAGATGCGCTACAACAAGGACGCCAAGCGTCCGGCTAAGAACTGGGTCATCGGCACGGTGGAGAACAAGACCCAACAGACCAGCCAGGACCTGGACCTGATGGTGTGAGAGGTACCACCCTGGAGGAGGGTGCGGTCGAGCCCAAACAAAAGTTAGTCAGGGGTGACAGCCACGTTTGGGATTCGCCGATGCAACACCAACTCGGCCGTACCCGCCGGCGTGACAGTACCCAGACACTGAGACTGTGAGCAGCGCATTCGGAGTCGAGCACATCGCCAAGGCCGAGCGCCCCTGGTACAAGCGCGACGCCCAGGGCCGGTTCGCAGCCTGGTCGGCGAAGCCGAAGCCGCACGTCATGCCCGACGGGAAGAGCGCGGAGGGTGTCCCCTTCGACGACGACGAGTACGAGGACGAGGCCGAGTCCACCCGGGTGGACAAGAAGAGCATGTGGGCCAACGAGGGCACCGCACACCACAAGGAGTCGGTCCGACAGCTCGAGCTTGCTCACGACTACTATCGGTACCGCGGTGAGCACGACATGGCCGACGAGGTGGCCGACGACGTGGAGGAGTCGATCCGCCGGCACCACAAGTACCTGAAGACCGGCACTACCGGGTTCGACGAGCAGAAGAAGTGGCTGGATCGCCGGGTGAAGCTACTGAACGAGCAGGATGTCAAGAAGTCCATGGTCGAGCCCGGGGTCTTCCGCGCGGCTAGGGCGATGACCGGGTTCGAACGTAACGTGGTCCGTACCGGTGGTCAGTACAAGGCTGCCCATGGCGTGAGCGAGGCTGGTCAGCGATTCAAGGAAGTCCACGAGGCGGCGCACAAGCTAGCCAAGACCCCGATGTTCTCCTCGAACAGGGTCCAGGTGACTCCGGGGCTGGGGAGTGGGAGTGGCGGAACGGTGCGGCTCGGCTCCGCGAAGCGGGGGCGCTCGTTTGTTGGTGGCCAGGCCTCAGCGGAGCATGCACCGATGGTGCAGGCCCACGAGGAGCAGCACGCGAACGTGAAGCGGAGCAGCTACCGGCTGCACGGCCAGGTGATGCAGGACCCGGAGAAGCTGCTGCGGGAGGAAGGGAGAGCTGACTACCACTCCCATGGTCACTACTCCCACATCGACTTCAACAACGCCTCGGCGTACGCCACCGGTGCTCGAGCAGCGAAGCAGACCGAGACCCATGGCAAGGACGCACCCTTCTTCACCCACGAGGAGCACAAGATGCTCCAGGGGCACGGGCTGACCCAGACCCGTGAGGAACTGACCAACGAGCGGGTCATGCAGGGTGCGGCCAAGCAGGTCGATGCGAACACCCCGCACTACCGACTGTCCGAAGGTGAGCGAGGACACAAGGCGTTCAAGGCCTACGCCGACCTGCATGATCAGATGCGAGCCAAGGGCGTCCCGGAGAAGGGCGCGGTGGCGCAGCCGAAGTCCAAGCCAGCGGCGCAGACGGCACAGCCGAGGCAGTGGCGACCGGTCACGCCACCGCAGGCTCGAGCAGCGGCCAGTACCTCGAGCTCGGTGGCTCAGGGCTCCAACTCGCTGAGGGCACGGCTGTTCAGCCGGAAGAACGTGAACAAGGGACTGAACGCGCGGAACATGGCTGCTCTGGAGCGGGTGGGCCGCGGGCTGGGCAAGGAGAACATGCGAGCCCAGGACTGGGCCAACGCCAAGCTCGCCAGCCGGCTGTCCGGTCGAGCCCAGAAGGACAGCATCCAGACCAGGCGAGCCAAGATCGACATGGCTCGAGCAGTGCGGCATGTGGGTCAGCAGCCGCTGCCGTGACAGGACAGCCAGACTGAGAGTGTGATCAGCGCGTTCGGAGTAGACCACGGTGGTGCGGTCAGCAAGTCGGAACGGCACAAGCGCGAGGCCGGTGCTGCGCTGGCCGGTGCCGGTGGACTGACCGCTGCCGGCGGGTTCATGGCCGGTGGCGTGCCGAGGGCCAAGGTCGACTCGATCAAGCTGCGGCACATCACCGAGAACCCCGCGGTCTCGAATGCACCCACCAAGCGCGCCAAGGCCAAGGAGATCGTCCGGAACATCCCCAAGGCCCGGAAGGGCTGGCAGGGCGGCATGGGCGGGTTCCGGGAGAGCGCCCACTACATCGTCGAGTCCACCGCGGGCAAGAAGCTGGCCGAGCGTGGTCCGGTGCACGAGATGACCCACGGGCAGGCGTTCAGCCACGGCGTGAGCGAGGGCAAGATCGAGCCCGAGCGGGTGATCATGCGGCAGATGAAGAATGTGCGCCGGGTGGGCCATGGGGTGCTGGGGGCTGGCCTCGGGATGACCGCCGGTGGAGTTGCGCTGGCTACGCACAAGCACCACGAGGTGAAGAAGGCCGACAGCAGCAACCGCAAGCGTGCTCAGACCGCCTCCGCTACCACCCTCGGTGTCGGGGGAACGGCTGCCGCGGCCAGCTACGGCGCGAAGCGAGTGTTCCGGGGCCAGGAACGGAAGTGGGAGGGACAGGCCAGGAAGCTGGTCGCTGAGTCTGGGCGGATGGCACCGGGGCTGGGCACGGAGATGGAGCGGTCGGATCCCAAGTCCAGGTGGAAGGGTCAGCTGATCCCGAAGAAGCTCGAGCAGAAGGCGATCAACGAGGGCGCGCTGGCTTCCAAGACCAAGCAAGCGGCCATGGAGGTCGGGCACATGCGCGGTGCGGCTCGGCAGGCTGCCTACTTCGGGCGGACCCACCACGTCCACGCCAAGATCGCCGGCAAGGCGACGAAGGGCTCGCTGGCGGTGGCCGGCCTCGGTGCCGCAGGCTTAGTTGCGGACAAGGCTCACCGCAGTTGGAAGAAGAACTATGGCTGATGTGAGGCTCCCCGACGGCCGGGACATCTCGGTCTGGGACGAGGACAACGCCGGGGATGCGATCCCCAAGAACGTCGGCCCGTTCATCGAGCTCGGCGTCACCGGTGTCAAGCGCGTCTCCGGGTACATCGACGAGGAGTTCCTGCCTGCCCTTCGCGGTCGCAAGGCGGTCCGGGTCTACCGGGAGATGTCGGCCAACGACTCCATGGTCGGAGCCCTGCTGTTCAGCATCGACAAGCTGATCCGCGAAGTGGAGTGGAAGGTGCTGCCGGCCGACCAGTCACCGATGAACGTGCAGGCCCAGGAGTTCCTCGAGTCCTGCATCGACGACATGAACATCCCCTGGGACAGCTTCATCGGTGAGGTGCTGTCCATGCTGGCCTACGGCTGGAGCTGGCACGAGATCGTCTACAAGCGCCGGCTGGGCCCCTGGCAGAACGACCCGCGGAAGCGATCCAAGTTCTCCGACGGGTTGATCGGCTGGCGGAAGATGCCGATCCGCGCTCAGGAGACCCTGATGCGCTGGTCGTTCGACGACACCGGTGGGATCCGGGCGATGGTGCAGATGGCACCCCCGAAGTACCAGATGACGGTGATCCCGATCGAGAAGAGCGTGCTGTTCCGGACCGCCATCGCCAAGGGCAACCCGGAGGGCTACAGCCTGCTGCGGAACGCCTACCGGCCCTGGTACTTCAAGAAGCGGCTGGAGGAGTTCGAGGCGATCGGCGTCGAGCGCGACCTGGCCGGTATGCCGGTGGGCAAGGTACCTGCCGATTACCTGACCGCGCAGAAGGGCACCCCGCAGGCCAAGACGGTGGACGCCTTCCGGAAGATGGTCCGCGGCGTACGGCGGGATGAGAACGAGGGCCTGGTCCTGCCCACCCAGTACGACCCGGACACCAAGCAGCCGATGTTCGACTTCGAGCTGATGAACTCCGGCGGCACCCGGCAGTTCGACACCAACTCGATCATCCAGCGCTACGAGCAGCGGATCCTGATGACGGTGCTGGCTGACTTCATCCTGGTCGGGCACGAGGACACCGGCAGCTACAGCCTGCACACCGACAAGACCGGGATCTTCCGGAGCGCCCTGAACGCCATCGCCAAGACCATCGCGGACACCCTGAATCGCTATGCAGTACCTAGGTTGTTCGCCGTCAACGGCTGGAAGCTGGACGAACTGCCGCGGTTCGAGCCCACGAACGTAGATCCTCCTGCGCTGGACCAGCTGGCCGCGTTCATCTCCGCCACGGCCACCGCCGGCATGACCTGGTTCCCGGACCCGGAGCTGGAGAAGTACCTGCGCGAGATCGCCCGGCTGCCGGAGATGACCGACGAGGATGTGGACTTCAAGCGCATGCAGCTCCAGCAGCAGCAGGCCATGGAGTACGGCCAGAACCAGATGGACCTGCTCGGGATGAGCCAGAAGGCCGACATGATGAGCCAGGGCGGGATGACCCAGGAGCAGGCCGAGATGCAGGCCCAGCAGCCCACCCCGGACCAGCAGGCCCAGCAGCTCCAGATGGCCCAGGACCAGTTCGACGTGCAGAACCAGCCGCCGCCTGAGGACCCGAACGCCCAGCCGCAGCACGACCGGCAGATGCAGATGATGGCTGCCCAGGAGAAGACCGCCCAGGCCCAGCACGGCCGGGACAAGGAGAAGATGCGGCTGAGCGACACCATGGCCGGCCGGGAGCATAAGCGGGGCAAGGAGATGATGCGGCTCAAGGACCGCTCAGCGGCAGCCAACGCGAAACTCCAGGGCAAGGCGATCAAGGACAAGGACCGCTCGGCCGGGATTGCTGCCAAACTGCAGTCACAGTCCATGCGCGACAAGGCCCGGTTCGCCCGGAGCGCACCGGTCAACCAGCCGGCGAAGAAGGCGGCAGCCAAGAAGACGACGGCCAAGAAGCAGCCACCGAAGAAGCGAGGCCGCTGATGCCCTACAAGTCCATCCAGCAGATGCGGTTCATGCACGCCC